>Ga0247609_10001135_pt1 | contig 33023 bp, 24 predicted proteins | sample 172DNAGHGlowgp2_FD_193487 | JGI IMG/M metagenome (GOLD analysis project Ga0247609, IMG submission 193487) | Sheep rumen microbial communities from Palmerston North, Manawatu-Wanganui, New Zealand - 1728 DNA GHGlow gp2 | ecosystem: Host-associated > Mammals > Digestive system > Stomach > Rumen ... | reverse complement strand
CGAAGCGGTGGTAGTATTCGTCCACGTGTTCCTGCGGGGTCACGCCGCGCTTTTCGGCGGCGCGCTGCACCTTCTGGCCGTGTTCGTCGGTACCGGTCAAGAAGAACGTCTGGTAGCCCAGGATTTTGTGGAAGCGGGTGAGAATGTCCGCGAGGACGGTGGTGTAGGAGTGCCCGATATGCGGGGCGTCGTTAACGTAATAAATCGGGGTAGTAACGTAAAAATTTTTCATGTGCCTAAAAATAGTAAAATATGTTAGGTGAAGAGCGTCATGGCGGGCTTGACCCGCCATCTAGATTTTATATTTCATAAAAAAAAGAGGTCTCTATGTCTTTTATGGATTTGGCAAAGAATCGCTATAGCTGCCGTGCCTTTACCGCCCAGGCGGTAGAACCCGAAAAACTCGCCCAGGTGCTTGAGGCGGGCCGCCTTTCTCCGACGGCAATCAACGCTCAGCCCGTGACCGTGAAGGTCATCAAGTCTCCCGAGGCGCTTGAAAAGATTCGTGGCATTACCCGTATGGCTTACAACGCCCCCGTGGTCTTGATGGTCTGCTACGACGAACCCAACTGCTATACTGCCGAAAAGTACAACGACAACTTCAACAGTGGCGTGATGGATGCGAGCATTGTCACCACTTCCATGATGATGCAGGCAACCGACCTTGGCCTTGCGACCCTCTGGGCCCGCGGCTTCAATGCATCTTACATTGAAAGCGCGTTCGAATTTCCGGACAACTTAAAGCTTGCCTGCCTCTTGGATATCGGCTATGCCGACCCCGAGAATGGCGGCCCTTCGCCCAGGCACCCCGTGCGCAAGAGCATGGAAGAGTTCATGAGCGAAGTCTAATTTTATTATATTGCGTCCAGTGAAAATTCGTATATCCACAGAGACCCTGAACCGAGTGAAACGATTCCGCAAGAACAAGCGGGCGTTCTGGTCTTTGGTGGTACTCTTGATTGCATATTTGCTTTCGCTCACGAGCCCGTGGACGGTGAACGACGAACCGCTCTTTTTGCGCTATGGTGGCAAGACGTATTTCCCGGCGTTTGTGCGGTACAGTGATGCGGACTTTGGCGGGGAATATCAGACTGAAGCCGATTACGCGAAACTATTTGCTGCGGTGCGCGAGTGTGAGGAAGATGCCGCCGAGGGCTTTACCCGTGCGGGCGGTTGTCCCGAAATGTGGGCGATTATGCCCCCTATTGCGCACGACCCGCTGAAGGCCGATTTAAGCGAAGATGGTGCACCTCCGTTTGCACCGAGCGCGAGGCATTGGCTCGGTACAGACAGTAACGGGCGTGATGTGCTCTCGCGTTTAATCCACGGCTTTAGAATCTGTATCAGTTTCAGCCTGCTCTTGACCCTTCTCGGGACATTCCTCGGAATTGTCATCGGTGGTATTCAGGGCTACCTAGGCAGGTTCTGGGATATCGGAATGCAGCGCATGATAGAAATCTGGTCATCGTTGCCGATGCTATATGTGGTGATCCTTATCGGGAGCATCTATGGTCGCAGTTTTTGGCTCCTGATTCTGATTATGGCGGCATTTAACTGGATCTCGCTTAGTTACTACATGCGTGCTGAATTTCTGAAACTGCGTGATATGACCTATGTGCAGTCTGCGAAGGTTCTAGGAATGTCTCACCGCCACATTTTCTTTAAGGAAATCCTCCCGAACGCGATGACGCCCGTGGTGACGCTTTTCCCGTTTACGCTGATTGGCGGTATCGGGAGCCTCACTTCGCTTGATTTTTTGGGATTTGGTCTGCAGCCGCCCACGCCTAGTTGGGGTGAACTTATGAGCCAGGGCCTTAACAACCTTTATGCGCCGTGGATTTCGGTGAGCACGGTTGCCGCACTCTTTGTGACGCTGCTCTTGACCACGTTCGTGGGCGAGGGCGTGCGCGATGCCATGGATCCAAAATCGGGGGACAGGTATGTGTAATACTTCGCCGGTTTTGCAGGTGCGTGACCTTTCGGTTGCTTTCGGGTACGACAAGAATGGCTGCCCGCGCGATGGCATAAAGCCATTGCAGGTTACGGACCGCGTCTCGTTCGAGATCAGTGCGGGCGAATTCTTCGCGCTGGTAGGTGAGTCGGGCTGCGGCAAGAGCGTGACTTCCATGAGCATATTGAGACTGTTGCCTCAGCCGAGTGCTCGTATTGTCGAAGGCTCCGTGCTGTTCTATGGTTCGGGCGAGTCGCACGAGAATGCCGAACCCGTTGATCTTGTGAAATTGCCGCTTGCCGATTTGCAAAAGGTTCGCGGGTCCGAAATCGCGTGCATATTCCAGGAACCGATGCAGGCGCTGAATCCTGTCGTGACCATCAGGAAGCAGTTGCTTGAGGTGTTCAAGTTTGGTGGTGCTAAGCTGGGCGCTGCCGACCCGCTGGCCGCAATCCGGGAGATGCTGGCTCTTGCAGGCTTCAACGACCCCGACCGCGTGCTGAACGCCTACCCGCATGAACTTTCAGGCGGCATGCTCCAGCGCGTGTGTATCGTGATGGCGCTGCTCCCGAAGCCCAAGCTGATTATTGCCGACGAACCGACTACGGCTCTCGACGTGACGGTGCAGGCGCAGGTCCTTGCGGTACTCAAGGATATGGCAAACCGCACGGGTACCGCGGTCCTGCTTATTACCCATAACATGGGGATTGTCTCGCAGTACGCGGACCGCGTGGCGGTGATGTACGCCGGCCGCATCGTAGAATGCGGCCCCGTGCGGGACGTAATCGACAATCCGATGCACCCCTATACGCAGGGGCTGCTGGCCGCCATCCCCGAAAACCATAGCGACATGCGTACAATGAAATCTATCCCAGGTAGCGTACCGCATCCGCGCGATTTTGTGGCTGGCTGTCGCTTTGCTGACCGCTGTGAAAAATGCGTGTCATTACCGGCCGAGTTGCAGGCTAGGTGCCGTTCGCAGGAAATCCCGCCGAAAGTAGGTGGCGAGCATTTCGCGCACTGTTTTAAAGATATTTCCTAATTCCGGGAACACGCCGGAACAGATAAACTAGACCGAGCGAAATCCCGAAGAACAGTAGGGTCATCAGCGGGACTGTCACCAACGGGTGCGGAACCAGCAGGGAAAGCTTGAATCCGTAAAACATTCGGATGAATAGCGGGTGGATGATATAAACCCCCAGCATGCATTTCGAAATATCGATGAGCCGCGATTGCGTCGACGTCCTGTCCTTAAATTTTTCGTGGAAAAAGCTGAAAACGCCTACTGCCATCAGGAACGTCGTCGGCCTGAAATTCCCGAAGAAGAACTCGTTCGGGGCATCGCGCAGTAGGCTGATGTACGTGGAGTAGAAAAAGGCGATAACCCACGAGAGAATTGCTCCCGCGTACACGATGCGGCGGGCCCTTAGCCCGATTCCATGGTGCGCGATGTAGAAGCCGGTCAGGTAAAAGCCCGCAAAAGTCGTGCAGCCGCGAATACCGATATTCTTATAGAGTGTAAAGTCGAACCACTTGCCGAGCAGGTGGCTGACCGTCGGGAAAACGAGTCCGAAGGCAAAGAATATCGCGATGACATAGAGCACCATGTGCTTGCTCGCATGCTCGGTAAACACGCGCAGAGCTGGCGTAATCAGGTAAAGCCCTGCAATCGCATATAGGAACCACAGGTGCGTCGCCGGCGTCGTGAAAAGCAGTACTGGCGCAGAGACCACGTTTAAAATCGTCTCGCCGATGCCCGCACCGGTCTTGAACCCCACACAGAGCGCATCGACAATGCCGTAAAACATGACCCAGAATACGATCAGTGCGAGAATCCTCACGAGATTGTGCTTCAGCACTTTCTGGGGTGTGTGCGGGTACTTGGGCGAGAGCATGAACGCCCCGCTTATCATGATGAACACGCCTACGCCGAAACGCGAAAGGCTGTTCATGAAGTTGAGCACGAAAAAGTCGGGAGTATCTACCGGGGTGTCGTACCACGCGGAAGTCACCGTATGCTGGAAAACAACGACGAGCGCCGCAAAGATGCGTAGCCATTCGGCGTATACTTCGCGTTTCTGTGGCACAGAATTTTCCATAAGCCCAAAGGTAGAAAAAGTTCAGGTTAGCACAACTTAAAAAAGCGCTTGCCTTATTTTAGCCCGTACTTTTCCTTGAGGGCGATGCGTTCCTCTTCGGAGAGGCTAATCAAATAGTTCTTCCAGCCGGGGCAGAATTTGATATGGAAGCGCCAGAAACGCCCGAGCAGCGACTTGGGATTCTCGTCGTATTTGGCCCGAAATTTGCAATCAGCACACGCCATAATGAAGTTCCTTTTTTCTATAAAATAAAAAATCCCTCGCATTTCGCGAGGGAAATAAATTTCCAGACGTTGTTTATCGGAGAGTGGAAGCAAGGCGTCCGTGCCCCGTAGCGTACAAGTCGTACGTGAGGGGCGCGGCAACGAAGCAGACGTCTCCGAGAAACGAGTCTTACTTAACCTTCAAAGCTCCTCTTTCGAGCTTAATCGTGAAGTTCGTAACGTCGCACACTTCGCTCGGACCCCAGTACTGGATCGGACCCGGGTAGGTGTAGGATTCAGTCTTGGCCCAAACGTCGCGGTTCTTGGCGAAGAACTTGAACGGAGCACCGTTGAGTTCAACGAGAGCCTTCTGGATAACCGGCTTGTCGGCACCGTGACGACGTTCGATGTTCATCATCATGGTGATAGGAATGCCACCGGCAGTCCACTTTTCGATGCCCTTCGTGAGGTCACGGACAGAGCTCATGTAGCCGTTCATCTTGTTGAAGGCGAGCACGGAGGCGGTGAAACCGAGGCTGTAGCAGTAGTCGGCGTCGAAGTTCGACGGAGCGGCGCAGCGGCCTTCGTAACCGAAGAAGTGGTTGAGGGCGGAGAACTTGCCCTTGAAGTTCTTGCGGCTCTTGAGTTCCTTCTTCACCATTTCGATGATGAGCTTTTCGGTTTCGATGAGGGAAACCTGCACGTTGCCGTGGCTGTCGCGGTCGAGCATCAGCTGGCCCTGAGTGGTGGAGGGGAGGCTCTTGAGGACTTCGGCAGAAGCCTTGGAAATCCACTTGCAGAGCAGTTCCACCTTGGCGGCGGTGTCGAGGCCTTCGACTTCCTTTTCGTGGTGGGCGAGGGCTTCGGAGAGTTCGGAGATGAGCACGCCCACGTCCGGGATGAATTCGAGGAGGCCTTCCGGAATGAGGGCCACACCGAAGTTCTTGCCGGCAGCAGCACGGGCAGCGACGATGTCGGCCACGTACTTGATGACCTGCTTCAGCTTCATCTTCTTGGCCTTGACTTCTTCAGAAATCAAGCAGATGTTCGGATGGGTCTGGAGAGCGGCTTCGAGTGCGATGTGGGAAGCGCTACGGCCCATGAGCTTGATGAAGTGCCAGTACTTCTGAGCGGAGTTGGCATCGCGCATGATGTTGCCGATGAGTTCGGAGTAGGTCTTCACGGCAGTGTCGAAACCGAAGGAGGTTTCGATGTATTCGTTCTTGAGGTCGCCGTCGATGGTCTTCGGGCAGCCGCAGACAACGCAGGTAGCGTCGTGGGCCTGGAAGTATTCACCGAGAACGGCAGCGTTCGTGTTGGAGTCGTCACCACCGATGATCACGATAGCGTCGAGCTTCTGGGCCTTGGCAACGGCCATGCACTTCTTGAACTGTTCTTCGGTTTCGAGCTTGGTACGGCCGGACTGGATGATGTCGAATCCACCAGTGTTGCGGTAGGCGTCCATGATCTTTTCGTTGATCACGATGAACTTGCCGTTCTCGAGGCCGGACGGGCCGCCGAGGAAGCCGAGGAGCTTGGAATTCTTGCTGATGCTCTTGATACCGTCGAAGATACCCGCGATAACGTTGTGTCCACCGGGAGCCTGGCCGCCGGAGAGCACCACGCCCACGTTGAGGGCCTTGCCGGCAGCGGCCTTGGTGGCCTTCTTCATGCCGATGTACGGTGCACCGTAGGTGTTCGGGAACAGAGCCTTGATCTTGGCCTGGTCACGGACGGATTCGGTGGGCTTGCCCTTCACGAGGGCGACTTTGAGGGCGCCGTTGCGGAGCGCCACGGGGAGCTTGGGCTTGTAGGCCTTGCGGGCCTTGCCGAGGACGGACAGATTGTCAGCCATTGTTTTTTCCTTTTGAATTTCGCGCAGCAAAAACCGCGCGGTTTCGGGTTAAAAATTTTGCGCCTTAAATATAGAAATTTTTTTTGTGGGGGAGGTGTCCCCCTACCTGCAGCTGCATCGTCATGGCGGCCATGAGCCGCCATCGCCTTGCATCTTCCGGTACCCTCTCTAACGGGGAGGCCCCCGTAACGCCCCCGACGCAGGAACAACTCATGTAAAGCAAAGCCCGGTCGTAATGCCGGGCGTTTAATTCGGGATTGAGATCCTTCGACTACGGGCTACGCCCTCCGCTCAGGATGACACTGCTTTTTACTTGAACTTCGCGGTAATGTTCTGGCCGCCGGTGAGCTGGAGCTTGCGCGGGTTCTCCTTGGAACCGTCGCTCCATCCGTCAAAGATGGCGCCGTTGCTCGGGACTGCCTGCAACAGCAAGTCGTTGCCCGCGTAGAACTTGCCCTGGTAATTGGAGCTCGGGAGCTTCATGCCGTCAACCGTCACGCTGCCGTTTCCGCTTGTCGAGATGTTCACGCTGACTTCGTTCGAAAGACCGAAGTACTGCTGCATCTCCTGGCGGACCGTCTGGCTTCTGTTCTGGGCGAACTTCAGGAGGTCGCTTCCGTCGGGAGCCCAATGGAAGTTGCTCTGGTTACGCGGCCATCTCTGCTGGTCGCGCTGCTGTTCGCTCGAAGGAATCTCCGCCATCATGTCCTTGACGGCCTGCTGTACCTTGGAGTACGTCAGGTAGCTGTCGAGCAATATACACGCGTTGTTGATGAAGAGGCGCTTGAAGTCCGGATTCTGCAAGAGCTTGCTCAGCATCGGGCCCGGGCCTCCGCCCATGCCGCCCATGTTGAATCCGCCCATGCCGCCCATGCCGCCCATGCCGGGCCACTGGCCCTGTCCGCCTTGGTTCGGGTCTTGACCGCCCTGGTTCATCGTGGCGCTGCCGAGGGTCCACTGGAACATGTTCTGGCTCTGTGCGTCAAATCCGCTGATACCCGGCGAAAAACCGAAGCCGTGGTCGGTATCGAATGCTACGAACTTGAACGGATTGCCGTTGCCGCCCCAGGCGCGCACGTTGTTGGTGGGCCAGTCGCCGTTGTGGTAGTACATCTCGGCGAGCATGTACTGCGCAAAGCTGTTCACGTTCATCTTTTTCTTGAGCTGTTCGTAGCTGGAGTTGTTCTCACCGGCGTAGTTGCCGTTGTTGATTTCGTTCACCAACTGCTGGTATTCCTGGTACGAGGCACCGTTCGTGCCGCTGGCCTCAAGTTCGTTGCCCTTGATCTTGACCATGTTGATGGACTTGGAATCAATGCCGTAGTTTGTTTCGACAAAACTCCTGTTGAGGCGTTCGCGCAGGTCGTGAATGCCGAAGTATTCGCCGTCGTAGAACACCACCACCTGGCGGCTACGCTGGTAGTCCACTTCGGTGCCTTCCATGAGGCTAGTCATCATGGCGTCACCGATGTAGTCTGTCCAGAAGCGGTTACCGTTGTTGCGCAGGTTGAAGCTCTTGATTTTCTTCGCTTCGGGGCGCGTCTTGAAGAAGGAGTACTTGAGCACCTTGTCGCCGTACAGGTCGTTTTCCATCTTGATGGCCACGCTCTTTTTGGGCTTGTAGCGGCTCCAGTTGCCAATAATCGAAAGCCCGGCGTCGATTTCCCAGGTCTTTTCGGAGGTATTGCTTCCGTTCTCGAAGTATTCCACGTGCACGGGGAGTTCCTTGTCGCTCCAGTAGTTGGCCCTTTCGCAGGGCTCCATGCAGTTGGGGTTGCTGTTGTCGGTGACGTTTCCGCCGCCCATGCCCATACCCATGCCGCCCCACTGGCCCTGGCCACCCTGGCCCTGCCCGTTGAGCGGACCGGTCGCGTAAAGGCCCGCGGTGGAGTCGAACATGTCGTAATGGTTAACGGTAATCGCGACTACCGGCATCGAGACGTTCTCGTTGATGAAGTACGTTTGCGTGGTGGTGTCGGCGGGCTGCCCGTTCACGAATTCGCTACAGCGCACTACCGTGTTCTTGGTAATCGCCATGGACGAGGTGATGGACTGCGAACCCTGCGTAGGGATGGAGCCGTCGAACGTGCACTTGATTTGGCCGCCCTTTTGCGGGGTGGGCGGCTCGATGGTGAGGCTCTTGTAGAAGCCTGCCTTGGGGAGGAACGTTTCCTTGGCTTTGTGGTTGTCGTCGTATTCCTTGAGGCCGCTAGACGATACGCCAACGGCTGCCGACGAGCTGGAAATCAGGGGCTTGGAGCCCGAACTGCCCAAGACGAAGCCGGAGCTGCCCGGAACCTGCTTGCCCGAGCTGCCGGGAATGTACGTGCCGGAACTCTGGAGCGGCATCGAAGCGCTAGATGCCGGCGGGGTAATTGCGGAATAGCCCGCGAGAGCCGCGGAACTGACTTCGGTAGGGGGGATGTAGATGGTTTCACCGGTGTTCGGGTCTACATAAGGGAGCAGGGTAGACGTGTCTTGCAAGGCGAAACCGCCCTGGTCGAGGGCTGCCGCCGTGGCGGGATCTTCTGAACAACCGAACATCACTGCACTGGTCAGTGCAATTGAACAAAGTAAATATTTTATTTGCATAGCTCTCCTCGTCGCTATTACATTTTTTGTCCAAACACCGCTAATGCTTTACTTTCAATATATAATATTCTGGCGCCAAAAGCCCGATTTTGTGCAAAAATTTTTGTAATTTCTTTTTTATACTGCTTAAATTTTGATAAAAATCACGCCAAGTGTGTAAAAATTGTCTTAATATGCCGATTTTGGCCCTTTTTGGGCGCGTGCGGGCCGTTTCCCCCTCCGGGCCGCCCCGGGAAGTTTCCTATATTTTACATGTTCGAATGGCTTTTGGACTGTTTTTAGCGGGGAACCCTTGAGAATTAGACTCATCCGTGTCTTAGCTGTTTTTTGCCTGGCGGTGCTCCTTGGGCCCGCGGGTTCCCTGGCTGCGTCCCCCGTGGTGGGGGCGGAACGTTCCCGCAACTTGCGGCAGCTCGAGTATGCCCCGATGCTATGGGAGTACCATGCCCAGACCGTGGGCGAGGGGCGTGCGTTCTTTACGTATCCGCGCCGCAACGACGGTTTTAGGGACGAACTGCGGCGCGAGCGGGCGCTTGTATCCTTCGGTAACGGCTTGGACTCGGCGGCCAGCGGGCATTCCTTTGCGATTCTTGTGTCGCCGGTGCTTGGCATAGACTACCGCGGTACCGAGGCGATGAACGATACCGTTTGGCCGGGCTTTGACGGCGGGCTCTACCTGAGGGGCTTCGCGGACTCTATTGACTTTGACTTGGACGCGCGCATTTATGCCGAGAGCCACAGCGCCGGCAGCAGCGACGGTGACAAGAGAAAGCCGCAGAGCTTTGACGGCGAAGTGTTTGACGTGCAGCACGAAGACCGCGGCGGCGTGGACTACGTGAGCTACGCCCGCTACCGCGCGCACCTGGGGCTGAACTATGCGTTTTTCCGCCTGCAGCTTGCCCGCGACGTTTTGCACTGGGGCCCCGGCTACTACAACAACCTCACGCTCAACCAGTTTGCGCTCCCGTACAACATGATTGCGTTAGACGTAGTGTTCGGGCCGTTGCGCGTGTATAGCGCCTATGCCGACTTGCGCGTGAACAGCTGGAGCTACAGCAAGGACAACCTGAACGACCGCAACATGTACGCCCACCGCTACGAGCTCGCGCTGGGGAACCTCACCGTGGGCATGAGCGAACTGCAGGTTCTTTACAACGAGAACAAGCCGTGGCTGTTTACGCCCGTGGTGCCGCTCTTTATAGAGAAGGGCAACTACACCGAGCGCGTGAACAACGGTGCGCTCGCCTTCGACATTGACTACCGTCTGTTCAGCATGTTGCGCCTGTACGGCGAGTTCCTGCTCGACGACATGGAATCGCCCTACGCCGTTTACGAGAACCGTTACAGCAACAACCGCTGGGCGGGCATGATGGGCATGCATTTTGCGTACGACACTCACGTGGCCGGCAAACTCCTGCAGCTGGGCTCCATAGCCGAAATCGCCCGCGTGGAGCCGTACACCTATTGCCATTACGATACCGCCCAGGCGCAGATGGCCCACCTTGGCCGCCCGCTGGGCAACCCGAACGGCCCCAACAGCCTGGCCGTGGACTGGACCGCCTACGCGCAGTTCCCGCACTTGCGGGCTCCATTTTCATGGGCCTGCACAACAAGTGGCTGTGGAAGGGGACCGATGCGGGTAGCAGCATAGACGACCCGTACAAGACTGTCGAAAAACGCTTTGTGCACGGGGCCCCGCTTGTGTATACCTTAGCCCCGTCGCTCAGTTTCTGGGGGAATTTCGTCTCGTTCATGGGCGAACTCACGCTGGGCGACGAAGCGGGCGTGTATTTGCGCGCCTCGTTCATGTGGTAACTTACAAAAAAGTTATATTTTCGCAAAAACAGGGATTATTCTGTGTGGGATTATAAAAAATTCTTAACTAGCTTTAGGCTGCGCAAGCGCTTGCTCGCCATTGCCGACTCCTTCATCATCGTTGTCGCGGGATTTTTCGTGAATCTCCCGCTCCCGCTGTTTGCGGATAGGATCGGCCGTCCGGAGCTGTTCTCTTACGGGCTGCTCACCGTGTTTTCTTGCTTTGCGTGCCTGCTCTTTTTTGGTGCATACAACAAGCTGTGGCGTTATTTTTCCAAGCGCGACTACCTGAGCTGCGTCAAGGGCGTTGTCTTTGGTTTTATTATCTCCGGGGTCATCCACTATCTCATGATGGGCGATACCCTGTGGGAATTCTCGCTTGCCACCTGCATTGTATCTATCATCGGGATTTGCCTTTTCCGCTACCTGTTCAGGGGCACGTTCATTTCGCTTGTAGAGACGGGCCACCGCGAAGCTATTCTCAAGCGCACCATGATTATCGGTGCCGGCAACGCTACCGCCGTGATGCTCAAGGAAATAGAGAGGAGCCGCACAGGTCACGGCGAGAACCTCGGTTCCGATAACGTCACGAACATCAATCCCGTGTGCCTTATTGACGACGACCGCTACAAGATAGGCAAGCCGTTTAACGGAGTCCTGGTTGCGGGCGGTACGGCCGACATCCCGAAAATTGCGAAACTCGAGCGCATAGAGCAGATTATCTTTGCCATCCCGAGCTGCCCGCCCAAGGACCGCCAGGTTATCTTGGACCTTTGCGGCAAGACTGGGCTCCCGGTGAAGGTGCTGCCGTTTATCGGCACGCTTGTCGATACCTCGGAGGTTGGCGACGGTTCTACGAACTTCGTAAGCCAGATTCGAGACATCAAGGTGGAAGACCTTTTGGGCCGCCCGCCCATCAAGTTCGACAACAGGGACATCCGCGAATTTATCGAGGGCAAGGTGTGCATGGTCACTGGCGGTGGCGGGAGCATAGGCAGCGAACTCGTGCGCCAGATTGCAAAGTACAGCCCCAAGCAGGTGATAATCGTCGACATTTACGAGAATAACGCCTACGAAATCCAGCAGGAACTCGTGATGGAGTATGGCAGCCGCCTTAACCTCACGACGCTTATCGCTAGCGTGCGCGACTACTTCCGCATGAACCAGATATTCAAGAAGTACAAGCCCGAGGTGGTGTTCCATGCCGCCGCGCACAAGCACGTGCCGCTCATGGAGAACAACCCGATGGAGGCTATCAAGAACAACGTGATTGGTACGTTCAACATGGCAACCCTCGCGCTCTCGAACAACGTGGGCAAGTTCGTGATGATCAGTACCGACAAGGCGGTGAACCCCACCAACGTGATGGGCGCCTCCAAGCGCTGCTGCGAGATGATTGTGCAGTTCTTTGCCCAACAGAAGGACTGCCGCACCGAGTTTGTGACCACGCGCTTTGGCAACGTGCTCGGCAGCAACGGCAGCGTTATCCCGCTGTTCAAGCGCCAGATAGAGCAGGGCAAGCCCGTGACCGTGACCCACCCCGACATTATCCGCTACTTTATGACCATCCCCGAGGCGGTGAACCTGGTGCTCGAGGCCGCGAGTATCGCCCACGGCGGCGAAATCTTTGTGCTCGACATGGGGCAACCCGTAAAGATTGTCTCGCTCGCCGAGAACCTTATCCGCATGTACGGCAAGGTGCCCTACAAGGATGTGGAAATCAAGTTTACCGGCTTGCGCCCGGGCGAAAAAATCAAGGAAGAACTTTTGATGAACGAGGAAGGCCTGCAAAAGACGCGCAACAAGCTCATCTTTATAGGCAAGCAGATAGAAATCGATTCTGACAAGTTCATCAGCGAGCTGTGGAAGCTCAAGAACGCGGCTTCGGAGAACGAAGACGAGAAGGCCATCAAGGCGTTGCACGAGATTGTGCCCACGTTCACGACTCCCGAGGAATTTAACAAGAAAAACATGAAACAGGTGAAGGAATGAAGAGACTAGTACTGTTCGCATTGCTCTCGGTTGTGTTTTGGGGATGCGGCGGAGACGAGACGACTACGGTTTTGGCACACGAAAAGACCGGGTTCGAAGTCGCCGCCAACATGGACGGGCTTGGCAAGTGCGACAGTGCGCATGTCGCCGATATCGCCTACGTCAAGGATTCCGCGAAGGTGTTCTTTTGCAACGGGACTGTGTGGCGCAGCGTTGACGGCCGCAATGGCAAAGACGGTACAAACGGCAAAGACGGTAAAGACGGCAAGGACGGCAAGACCGGCGTAGACGGCGAAGTCGGAAGCATTTGCAGCGTGACCTCGTCGGGCGAAGTCTATACGCTTGTTTGCGGCCGCGATTCCGTCAAGGTCAATACGCACCTCAAGACTCCCAGTTCGTGCGAGACGGTCAAGAACGAAGACGGTACGGTAACGCTCAAGTGCGGCGGCAAGTCGGCAACTACGATTCGTGGCGAAGACGGAGAAGACGCCCCGGTTTGCAAGTACGTGGATAACGAAGACGGCACGATGCTGCAAGTTTGTGGCGACGTGAGCGTGGTGCTTTACGGCGATTTTTGCGGCGAAGAACCGTACGACCCCGATACGGCCTTCTGCTACGGCGTAACCCTTTACCCCAAGTGCGGTGGATACGTGTACGACGTTGCTACACAGGCTTGTAGCGATACGGGCTCGGTACTCGAATATTGCGGTGATATCTTGTACGACCCGACTATCTATAACTGCCACGACGACCTGACTAGGTCATCGCTATGTGGCGGTCAGCAGTACAATGCCTTCTATTCGTTCTGTTACGAGGGCAAGGTTTACCCGGTGTGTGGTTATGTCGGCAATGAATACGACCCCACAAAATACCATTGCGAAGCCGACAGGATTGTCGGGAGTGTAACGGACTCTGCCGGTAACGTTTACAGGACGGTAAAGCTTGGCCAATACGAATGGATGGCCGAGAACTACAGGCTGAATGTGGAAGGTTCGTTGTGCCCGTCCGAAGTTGCCAAGGACGAGGCTTATTCGAACATCACCAATTTGGAATTGGCCGAAGATGTTGATTGCTCCAAGGTGGGGCGTGTCTACAGGTGGAACGTCCTTATGGCGATTGACGAAAAGTACAATACTGAATTTGCGGGGGACGTTGTGAAATACCCGCATCGTGGAATTTGCCCCGAAGGTTGGCACGTGCCTACGAAAGAGGAATTGGAAAGCCTGATTTATACGGATGCATACGATACCGGAGTTTGGCACGATGACTTTACTACCCGTCAGCAAGTTGGCGGACTCGATCACAACGGTGATGAGTCTAACGAACTGGGCTTGTTCAACTATTACGCGACTACCTATTTCTATTCGGCCACGGAAGACGAGACCGATCCGGTGAAGGTGGCATCTTTGAAGTCTACGGCAACAGGAAGCGACAGGAAAGTCAGATTCACGGACGGCAAGAGCGACTTTGATGCCCTGCGTTGCGTGAAAGATGTCGAGGAGGTGAATCATGAAGAACAATAAATTCGTACTCCCCTTTGCGGCTTCGCTTGCGCTGTGCCTTTTTGCGTGTGGCGGCGACGACGAGACTATCATCGAAACGCACACCTCTACCGGTTACGACCTGATTCCGGATGGTTCGTTTGTCTCGGATTACGACTGCGACGATTCGCATTTGGGCCGGTTGCTGTATAGCGAGTCGTTCAAGTCGGTTTACCTTTGCGACGGCGAAGTTTGGCAGGTGATTAACGGTAAGAACGGCACTAACGGCACCAACGGCACCGACGGTAAAGACGGCAAGGATGGCAAAGACGGCAAGAACGGCAAGGATGGCAACCTTTGCACCGTGGTGGACAACGTGGACAGGCTTGAATTCAACTGCAACGGCGACACCTCTACGGTTACGTTCGACTGGAAGATTGACGATGGTTGTTCCTTTGCCTCGGTTACGGATTCGCTCATTACCATTGAATGCGACAGCGTGAAGGTGGCGGTGCCTAACGCCCTCGATGGCAAGAACGGTGCAGACTGTTCCCTTAAGGACAACGGCGACGGCACGTACAAGCAGGTGTGCGGCGATTCCGTTTTCGAGTTCCGCAAGACGATTTCCCGCGCCGACGAGAGCCTTGCCCATACGTTGTGCGGTGGGCGCATTTACGATGCGGAGGTGGATACCTGTATCGCCGAAAAAGTATACGCCCACTGTGGCGACACCCTGATTTATAAGGGTGGGGATGACTACTGCATAAGGGATTCCGTGTACTCGATATGCGGTTTTGATGGGTTGTACAATACCAAGACGCAAGTTTGCCAAGACGGCGTTGTGTATAGCTATTGCGGCGAAAAGCTTTATGAATATCGCCGTGCCTTGTGTCGCGATGGCGTGGTGTATGGGGAAGAATAGGCTATGACTCGTTTGGTCCATAGTTTTTTCGCCTGTGCGCTTGTTGCCATGCTTTGCGCTTGCGGTGGGGATTCTTCCACTTCTACGGTAACGGTCGTGGATTCCGACGGCATTCCGACCATCGCGGCGGGTGAAAAGTTGCTGAAGGCGGACTGCAACAAGTCTACCATAGGCTCCTTTGTGTACGTGGAAGATTCCCTGCTGATTTTCCATTGCACGGAGTGGGGCTGGCGTGCCTACACCGGTAGGGACGGCAAGGAAGGCAAAGCCGGGGCCAACGGCAAGGATGGCGAAGATGGCCAAAACGGCAACGACGGCATGGACGGGGACTCCTGTTCCATAGATAGCTACTCAAACGGCTTTGCAGTGGTGTGCGGTTCGTCGTCTGCCAGGCTGTTATACGAGACCATGATGCCCGATACTTGCGATATCTCTTCTGTGAGCCAGTCGGGATTCAATGTGACATGTGGCGAAAAATCCGAAAGGCAAAAAGCGGGTGTTGCCGGCCGTGCCGGCCGTGGCTGCTCCATGCGCGACCTCCATAACGGGGCCTACGAGTTTATGTGCCCCGAAGACACGGTGAAGGTATACGCCGCGAATTGTGGCGGAAAGCCCTACGACCCCAAGCAGGGCTACTGCGTGTTCGATACGGTGCGCACTCCCGAGGAATACAAAAAATACAGCAAGTGCTGGGAACAGGCCGTGGACTGGTCGAACCATTTTTGCGATACGCGCGATGCACGTACGTACCTTTTCGAGAAAATCGGTAACGACGTGTGGATGGCCGAGAACCTGGCATACGGGGATAGTGTTCGGACCCCAAGCCTTATTTATGGGCATGATTGTTCGGATGTGAATAGCGGATGTGCGTATACATGGGGTGCGGCAATGGACTCGATTGCATTGATTAGGGATACCGTGTTCAAGGCGAAGTGCGGGTATATGGAGAATAATTCCTTGACGTGCCAGTTGCCTCCTATTGTGCGCGGTATTTGCCCTGAGGGTTGGCATCTGCCCAGCATGCGTGACTTTACTACGATGGTGAATACCCTTGGCAAACCGGAAGCTTATGCCTTCTTGTCAAATAGAGTGGGACATACGGTTACTCCTCGGTACTTTTGGACAACGGAAATAGATGTAGAGGAAGCATGGACTATGTCTCTTTCTGGGAATAATAATTATAGTCTCGGCTTTAGTATTCGTCCAATGAATAAAAAGTGGTATGTTCGTTGCGTGAAGGATAACTGATATGGCACGTATTTCCAAGATATTGTTGATGTTTGCCGCCTTTGCGCTTGTTGCGTGCGGTGACGAAATTGATACGGCGAAGACGGTAAACGACCCCAACATGGATATTCTGGCCGTGGGCGAGAGTATTGACCAACTCCCGTGCGACGCCTCGAACGAGGGCAAGTTTGTTTACGTGGCCGATTCCTCGGAAGTGTATTTTTGCATGGACGGCGAATGGATTCGCTTTAATGGCAAAGACGGTACCGATGGCACCGACGGTAAGGATGGCAAGGACGGTACCGACGGCAAGGATGCCACGAACGGCACGGATGGAACCAAGTGCGATGTCTTGGGCTTTGAGGACGGCTTTACGGTTGTTTGCGGAAAAAGCAATGTCTCCATCAATCTCAAGAACTTGATGCCCGACACCTGCGCTATCTCGGACGAAACAGAAAACGGGTTCAAGGTTACCTGCGGCAAGGATTCCGTTTGGCAGAAGGCGGGCAAGGATGCCCGCGAACCCGTACGCTGCACCATAAATGATGCGGGAGATGGTTCGGCATTGTTCGTTTGCGGTTCCGATACGGTGGTTGTCGCGCGAGCCATGTGCAAAGGAATCCCCTATGACCCGGCAGAGTCTTTTTGCTACAATGGAGAAGTTGTTGAACGGTGTGGCGGAGAAATTTACGACCTGGATTCCATGTTTTGTTATTACGGGACATTGATGGAGAAATGTAGCGGAACCAGTTACGACCCGACAATCCGTTTTTGCAGTCATGGCATGTTGGAGCTAATATGCGGTATACAAACATTTGATGTGGAAACTGAATTTTGTGAGGATTATAGGATATTCCCTATATGTGAGGGGAGACGGTACGATACAAGGTCGTATTTCTGCGGTGAAGATAAAATGATACATCTCAAGTGTGGTGGAAGAGAGTTTAATCCTTATACGCAATTCTGTGATAATCGTATTGTGTACGACTTTTGTGGACGTGTTCCATATACTCCTGCCACGGAATTTTGCGAAAATAAACATGTCTACAGCAAATGCGGAATGAAAAATGGTTATGACCCGTCTGAATATGAATGTGTCGATGGCGTGCTGTATGGCCTCTGTAAAGGCGTTCGATACAATGTTAAAACACAATTATGTGTAAATGGTTCGATTATCGAAGTGTGCGGCTCTGGAGGCTTGTTTTCTTCGGATGATTACTTTTGTGTGGATGGTGTAGTATATCCCAAGTGCAACGGTCAGAAATATGATGTACAGGTAAAGGCTTGTCTGAATGGGACTCTAGTTGATATATGCGGGACAGTTTCGTATAACCCAGCGGAATACGCGTGTGAGAATGGAGTCTTGGTTCCTTTGTGCGGCGGAAAAAAATTCAAACCTGAGACGCAGTTCTGTTTTAATAGTAAGGTCTATGATAAGTGTGGTGGGGAAATATACACTCCTCAAGCGGGAGGCTACTGTAAAGATGGCTCCTATTATTTTAATGTTGGCAATACGCATTATTTTGTTGACTTGCGAGATAACCATGTGTATCAATACGTTAGTGTTGGTAATACCTACTGGATGGTCGATTTCCTAAGTTTTGACTATCCGGCGATGGTGACGCATTGCCCAGAAGATAAAGAAAGTGCTTGTTTAAGCAGAGGCCGATTGTATACGTGGGCTGCCGCCATGGATAGCGTTGGGCTTTATAGTAAAGACGGATTGGGGTGTGGCTATCGTAAATCCTGTTCGATCCCGGCCAAGGTTCGGGGAATTTGCCCGAGTGGCTGGCGTTTGCTTAGGGATGCGGATTTTCCTTCATCTAATACTCTTTCTGCTTATCCGGAATCGCAAGCTCTTTCTCTAAAAGGTCCGGGGCATTGGGATAATTTAGGTTTCTGTCATTATGGATGTTCCCGTATGTGGACCTCAACTCAATACTCGTCGACGACTGCGGAATCATTTTACGAGAGATATTCAACATCGAATCCTTATTTTGGGTCAAATACCATGGGAAAAAACATCTACACAGGCATTCGTTGCGTTAGGGACAATTGATTTAAATTAGGATACTATTATGAAAATTGCAGTAACTGGCGGTGCGGGCTATATCGGTAGCCACACCATTATTGAACTCGATAAGGCTGGCCACTCCGTGGTGGTGGTCGACAATTTGGTTAATTCGTGCGAAGAATCTCTCCGCAGGGTCGCAAAGATTATCGGCAAGGAAGTCCCTTTTGTAAAGGCCGACGTGCGCGATGCCGCCGTGATGGAGCAGCTCTTTAAGCAGTACAAGTTTGACGCCTGCATCCATTTTGCGGGCCTCAAGGCGGTGGGCGAGTCGGTAGAAAAACCGCTCGAGTACTACGAGAACAACATGGATGCGACTTTCGTGCTGCTCAACGCCATGCGCAAGGCGAACGTGAAGAACATCATCTTCTCGTCGTCGGCTACGGTGTACGGCAACCCGGCCGAAATCCCCATCACCGAGAACTGCCCCAAGGGCGCCATTACCAATCCCTACGGCCAGACCAAGTCCATGCTAGAGCAGGTGCTTATGGACCTGCAAAAGTCAGACCCGGAATGGAACGTGGTGCTGCTGCGCTACTTTAACCCCATCGGTGCGCACCCGAGCGGCCTTATTGGCGAAGACCCGAACGGGATTCCGAATAACTTGATGCCGTACATTTCGCAGACGGCGGTGGGGCTCCGCAAGGAACTGGGCGTTTTTGGAAACGACTACGATACCCCCGACGGAACAGGCGTGCGCGACTACATCCATGTTTGCGACTTGGCCGCGGGCCACGTATGCGCCCTAAAGGCAATTGAGCGCAAGTGCGGCCTTGCCATATACAACTTGGGCACCGGTCACGGCTATTCCGTGCTCGATGTAGTGCACGCCTTTGAACGCGTGAACGGGGTCAAGGTGCCCTACAGCATTAAGCCTCGCCGCGCCGGGGATATAGCTACATGCTATTGCAACCCCGAGAAGGCATATAAGGAACTTGGGTGGAAGGCGCAGTTTGGCATAGACGAAATGTGCCGTGATGCCTGGAATTGGCAAAAGAACAATCCCAAGGGCTACAGAGCGTAGACAAATTTGCTATATATGACGCATAATTAGAAAGATTCAACCTAAGTAAGGAGTTTTACCGTGAATCTTGTCCAAAAAATCCTGGGTTCTGCCTTGTTGGTTGCAGGGCTCTCTTACGCCCATTCCGGTATTGTTGCTGGCGGTACCGAGGGCTTGCGCCAGATTAACGCACAGACCCTCGGTCAGTGGAACGTTGTCGTGGGTACTGGCGGTACCATTGCCGCCGACGCCTGGGCATTTACCCGTGGCGGTGGCTACGAGGTGAACGGCAACCGCAGCGCATTCCTCGACTATGCGCTTTCCATGTCCGGCGACTTCTTTGTGACCGTGGGTATTTTGGACTTTGTCGACCTCGGCTTGAGCATGCCGCTGTACTACGACCATGCTCCCGATGGCCCTGCCGGTTCCATGAACATGTGGACCGCCGGCCGTGGCGACCTGAACATCAACGCCAAGGTGCGCGCCCCGTTCGACACGAGCCGCATGTGGAGCGTTGCCCTGTTGCTCGATGCCTATGCTCCGACCGGTGAAACTCAGGCCGGTGTGGCCCCGAGGCACGCCTGGTACCTGAACGGCGAAGATTATACGCACCCGTACACGGCCTACGGTTGGGCCTTTGGTGCCGGCTTGGCCTTCTCGCTCGACTTTGTTAAGAAGGGTTTCCCCATGCGCTGGAACACCGCCGCCGGTGTTGTGATTCCTCTCGAAGACGGCGAGGCCACTACGTTGCAGTACAGCACGGGCCTCAACTTTGTGCCGCTCAGCTTTATGGACTTCTTCATTGACTTTAGCGGTGAAATGCGCCTGCAGAGCAAGGGCGACATTGACTTTGCCCCGTTCGCCGACCCGATGCTCCTTACGCCGGGCCTGCGCTTCCACGTGACGCACAACATCGACTTCGCCATGGGCATGGACATTGCCGTGCGTACGCTCAAGAACCTCGGCTTCAAGTACAAGAAGGAAATGGAAGGCCACAGCGATGTGCCCGTACACTACCAGGGTATCAATGGCGAAGTTGCCAACTACTACTACGCCCCGACTCCGCTCTGGGCTGGTGCCGCGATGCTCACCATGCGCTTTGGCAAGGCTGACCCCGCTCAGCAGCGTGAAACCCCGCAGGGCCTGCCGCAGCGCGATACCCTCGTGAAGATTGATACTGTTGTCGTGATTATGAAGGATACGACCCCTGCTCCGTTCCGCAGCGACTTTGACCACGACGGCGTGGTGGATAGCCTGGACATGTGCCCCAACACCCCGACCGGCCTTACCGTGGACAACGAAGGCTGCCCGCTCGACTTTGACCGCGACGGCGTTGCCGATACGTTTGACAAGTGCCCCAATACCGCCAAGGGCCTGGAAGTCGATAGCCTCGGCTGCCCGAAGGACGGCGACAAGGACGGCATTCCGGATACGTTTGACAAGTGCCCGGGTACCGTGGAAGGTACCGAAGTCGACAGCACCGGTTGCCCGAAGGATTCCGATGGCGACGGAGTGCCCGACGTTAAGGACAAGTGCCCGTCTACCGATGCCGGTGCGAAGGTGGACTCCGTGGGCTGCCTGCCCGACTTTGACCGCGACGGCGTGCCCGACTTTAAGGACAAGTGCCCCAACACCTTGCAGGGTGTGTCTATTGACTCCGTGGGTTGCCCGCTCAACAAGAGGGAAAACCTCGACGAACTCAAGAAGGGTATCCAGTTCAAGCTGAACTCCGCCAAGCTCCTCAAGAGCAGCTACGGTACGCTGGACGACGTGGCCCGCCTTATGGAAAAATTCCCCGAAGCTAACCTCGAGGTCCAGGGCCATACCGACGACAAGGGTACCGACGAATACAACCAGCAACTTTCGCAGAAGCGTGCCGAGACGGTGGTGGGTTACCTGATCAGCAAGGGTATTGACCGCTCCCGCCTGCGTGCCGTGGGCTATGGCCGCTCCATGCCTATTGCCGACAACAAAAAGCGCCATGGCCGCGAAAAGAACCGCCGCGTAGAGATGGTGCCGTTCTGGAAGTAATTAGCTGAATTCATAAGGACCGGTATGGTTGACATCGACAAGAACGCGACCGTAAATCTGGCTCAGCTGCAGCAGTCCTCGACTGGCGATACCATTACGCTGCTCGAGGCGCTGGGAATCTTGTGGAGGCACAAGTTTTTCCTGGTGTTCTGCATTGTGCTTGGTGCGGTTGTGGGGTTGGGCATTGGCATGTGGATTCGCCCGCAGTTCACGAGCGACGCCTTGTTGCAGGTGAACGTGAAGGGCGGTAACAAGGCTACCAAGGCCATGGGCGAGATGGGCGCGCTGCTCGATATGTCGAGCCCGGCCGATGCCGAAATCGAACTCATCAAGAGCCGCATGGTGCTGGACTTTGTGGTTGCCGAGGAACACCTCGCGTACAGTGCCACGCCCGTGGACTGGCTCAACCGGTTGCTGCACCGCGAAGGCCGCATGGATATTGATGAACTCTCCATTCCGGCCATTGCCCGTGCTGAACGCTGGATGGCCATGGCTACCGGCCCTAACACCTACGCCGTTTATACTCCCGAAGAATCCAAGCTGGTGGAAGGCAAGGTGGGCGACCGCGTTGTTGCCCCGTATGCCGGCGATTCGCTTGTGATAAACGTGAAGTTGATGCGTGCTACCGAGGGCGAGATGTTCCGCCTTTCGCAGCGCAACCCGCTCGTGGCCGCCCGTGGCCTGGCCAAGTCGCTTAACGTGGCCGAGAAGGGCAAGCAGACGGGAATTATCAGCGTCAAGTACAGTCACCGCTACGCCGACCGTGCCGCGGCAATCCTCAACACCATCGCCAAGACTTACTTGCGCCAGAATGTGGAGATGCGTAGCGCCGAGGCCCAGAAGACGTTGGAATTCCTCGAGTCGCAGTTGCCCGGCGTAAAGGCCAAGCTCGACAGCGCCGAAAAGATTCTGGCCGACTACCGCCACAAGATTGGTTCTGTGGACATGACGGGCGAGACCAAGGCCCACCTGGACAAAGAGGTGACCTTGCAACGCGAAATATTGGCACTGGAACAGGATCGCCAGGCCGCAATGCGCCTGTTCAAGGAAGAACACCCGAATGTACGCACCATCGTTAAGCAGCAAGACAAGTTGCGCAGCGAACTTGCTCGCCTCAAGAAAAACGCCGAGACCATGCCGCTTACGCAGCAGGAGATTATGCGCCTGCAAGAAGAAGTGGCGGTGAACAACGAAGTGTATACGAACATGCTCAACAACATCCAGCAGTTGCGCGTGGTGCGCGCGGGTGAGGTGGGCAACGTTCGCATTGTGGACTACGCCCAGATTGAGCAAATCCAGAGCAAGCCCAAAAAGTTCAACATCTTTATTTGTGCGGTTGCGGCAAGCTTTATGATTGGCGTGTTGCTGGTGTTTTTGCGCCGTATGCTCCGTAACGGCGTGCGCAGCAGCCTCGAGGTGGAACGCGCCACCGACATGAGCGTGTTCGCCAAGATTCCGCAGTTCAGCAGCAGCCTTCGCAAGGGCAAGTGGCACCTGCACCGCGGCATCCCGTTCGTGGTGAGCCACCCCGACGACCCGGTGAGCGAGGCGTTCCGTTCGCTGCAAACGGCTTTGGAATTCTCTCTCTCCAAGGTGGACCACAAGGTGCTTATGGTCACGGGGCTTATCCCCGGCGTGGGCAAGAGCTTTGTCTCGCTGAACTTGGCCGCCCTGTTGGCCGAGAGCGGCAAGAAGGTATTGCTCGTGGATGCCGACATGCGCCTGGGCGTGTTCCGCGGCAAGGGCGAGTTCGGCCTGGCCGAAATCCTTTGCGGCATGGCGACAATCGAGACCGCCATGGTGAAGGGTGGTGTAGATAATTTGTTTGTAATCGGTGGCGGCAAGATTCACACCTCGGCTTGCGAGCTGCTGCGCGGCGAACCCATGGCCAAGTTCGTGGAAGAGGCCCGCTCCAAGTTTGACTTTGTGATTATCGATACGCCGCCGCTTACCTTGGTGACCGATGCCGAGCTTGTTTACCCGTTGGCCGACTTTGGCCTGTACGTGCTGCATTACGGCAAGCACACCATAGACCAAATCAAGGAAACCATGGAAAAGCTGCACCGCTACGCGCAAAAGCCCGGTGCGTTCGTGATGAACCATTGCGAACACGATTCGGGCCACTACGGCTACGGTTACGGCTACTACCGCTACGGCTACGGCAAGAGAAGGTGATTTTTTAGGGGAGGTCTTGTATGAATATTGCATCCGAGAAACCCGGATTTTTTGTCCAAGACGGACAGCTTTACAGCAAGGACAACGAGAAGGTTGTATTGCGCGGTATAAACCACATGTTCATTTGGACCGACCGCGAAGGCAAGACAATCCCCGAAATCGCGAAGACGGGCGCGAACTGCGTGCGCATCGTATGGAATACGCGCGGCCGCATAAGCGACCTCGACAGCATTATTGGCCTGTGCATAGCCAACGGGATGATCCCCATTCCCGAAATCCACGACACCACGGGCAACTGGGACCGCCTCCCGGACGTGCTGGACTACTGGCTGCGCGACGAGGCTATCCGCATGATTCAGAACCACCAGGAATACCTGATTCTGAACGTTGGCAACGAGCCCGGCGACAGCGAACAGGTTCCCGGCGAATTCTTTAACGCCTACAACCTGATTGTCACCAGGCTGCGTGCCGCGGGTGTTCGCGTGCCCGTGATGATTGACGCCGACAACTGGGGCCAGAGCGAAAAGAACATTCTGGAAGTGGGCCCGCGCCTGTTGCAGGCCGACCCCGAACACAACTTGCTGTTCTCCATTCACATGTGGTGGCCCACCGAACGCCACGATGCCGCGCGTACCGGCTTTGAAACGGTGCAGCAGCGCATTACCGCGTGCCTCGAGCGCTCCGTAGAAATCAAGTTGCCGCTGGTGGTGGGCGAGTTTGCGCCGGTGGCCGTGGGTGGTGCCCGCGAAATTCCGTACAAGTTCATTATGGGCGAATGCGAAAGGCTAGGCATTGGCTGGCTCTGCTGGAGCTGGGGCCCGGGCAATTTTGACAGCCCCGAGATGGACATGACGGAGCACAGCTCGTACAACACGCTTGTGGGCTGGGGCAAAGAGGTTGCGGTAGATAGCCCGCTCGGCATCCAGAACACGAGCGTGATTCCGAACTTTATCCAGAACAGGGACTTTAACACCGGTTCCATGGGCTCGGGCGTCAACATTATCCAGAACGGCAGCTTTAGCGAGTCGAACCCGCTGGAACACTGGACTACCGATTTTTGGGACGGCAAGGCGACCGTAAAGGTGGACAAGGGCGAGGTGCAGTTCTCCATTGTCGATGGCGGCAAGGAGACTTGGAGCCTGCAGTTCAAGCAGAGGCTCACGCTGCGCAACGGAGTCACCTATATATTCAGCATGCGTGCCAAGGCCGCCAAGCCGCGTACGCTCCACGTGAACATCAAGCGCGATTCCGAGGAGTACACCCCGTACGCCAACGGCCGAATCCTCGACTTGAGCACCAGCTGGCAGAACTTTAGCTGGAAGTTCACCATGAAAGAGGATACCGACCTGGAGGCCCTGCTGATATTCGACATGGGCGGGTCGCCAATTTCGTGGACCTTGGCCGACGTGAGCCTGGTACAGGCCCGCAGCGTGGCCGACCGCCTCAACCGTACCTTCCAGCGCAACGTGCAGAAGAACTCCGGATTCTTCAACGCGCCCAACGGCCCCTGGGAACTCCACCTTTACAATACGAAGGGCGAACTCGAAGAGGTTTTGGACAGCGGCAAGGGCGGGGAAGGCATGCGCCAGTACCCCAAGATAGAGAAAAGCGGCATCATGGTCGTGAAGGACCTGTAGCATCTCGATCACCGAGTCATCCCCCGAGCATCGCGGAGGGGGACCCATCACTTTTACACCCTCGCTAGTCCAACCCGCCGAGGACCCCATAGCCCATACCCCTCATCGCACATTCTCGTGTTCCGTATCATCGCATTTTGTATCGTTTGTATCATGAAAAATGCTCAAAAACGGCATATTTTGGCGTAAAAACTAAAAATATTTAAAAAATATCGTATTTTTGTATCATGGACTATTGCGCAAGGCCAAAAAAGAATATATATTAAAACGCGTATGAAACCCGTGATGGAATACCAGAATTACCGCGTGTACATTCGCGACTACTATGCCGAGCGCAAGGTGCGTTCCGGCTTTACCTGGCGCGACTTTGCCAAGGCCGCCGGGTATTCTTCGCCGGTATTCCTCAAGCTCGTTTGCGACGGAAAGTCCAACCTGAGCGACGTTGGCGTGGAACGCGTGGCCTCGGCCATGGGGCTTGTGGGTGTGGACCTGCAGTACTTCCGCCTGCTGGTGGAATTCAATCAGGAGAAGGATTCCGCCAAAAAGAAGATTGTTTTTAAGAAGATGCGCGAAGTGGCCAAGGAAGGCTCCATGGAAATCGTGGGCGAAGACCAGTTTGACTACTACGAATCGTGGGTGAACCCGGTGGTGCGCGAGATGGCCCCGCAAATGGGCGATGCCACCCCGGCCAAGATTGCCGAGAAGCTCGCGTTTGACACGCAGACAGCCGAAGTGAAAAAGGCTCTTTCGCTTTTGCAGAAGGTGGGCCTGCTCCGCAAGAGTGAACGCGGCTACGAGCAGGCGGCCAAGTCCATTACTACGGGCAACCTGGAAGTCGCTAGGCTCTCCGTGCGCGAGATGCACCGCCAGATGGGCGAGCTCGCCGTGCGTGCCCTCGACGAGATTCCCATGAACGAACGCGACATCTCGGGGCTCACGCTGGGCGTGTCCGAGAACGCGTTCTACCGCATCTCTCAGGAGATAGCCGACTTCCGTAGGCGTATCTCTTCGATTGTGATGGAAGATACCGGCGAGAACCGCGTGTACCGCCTCAACGTGCAGCTGTTCCCGCTCACCAAGGATTTCAGGGGAGGTCGAGATGCTTAAGCTTATCACACTTCCCGTTTCAATGCGGCCCGCGATTCTTGATGCGGCGCTTGTCAAGGCGATTCTCGCCTGTGCCTCCCTCTTGCTGCTTGCCGGCTGTTCGCAAATGTTTGCGGGCGGCGTGGACGAAGAGACCAACACCGTTGCCGGTGCGAATCCCGACGCCGAAGATGCTATGCCCGCTGCCGATGCGACTTTGACGGGTACGCTTACCGACGCCAAGGGAAACCCGGTGGCGGGTGCCGAAGTGTTCGCCATCGCGTGCGATTCCTCTTCTGTTGTGCTTAGCGCCATTACCGATGAATCTGGCCACTTTGGCTTGGCGCTCGACTTGCAGGGCGAATACGGCCTCAGCGGCAGTACCGCTGCGGGGGCGTTCTACTCCGTGGTAGAATACAGCGGTACTCCCGTGAACGTGAACCTCAAGCTCGCTGGCACGGGCTCCATCAAGGGGCGCCTAGACGCATCCATGATGGATGATGGCATCGTGTTCACGGTCGTGGGTTCCCAGTGGAGTTCCACGACCGACATGAACGGCAACTTTGAAATCGACGGCGTGCCGCAAGGTGCTATACTGCCCGTTTATGTGGATGCCGGTGACAGCGAAAAGTACGACGACGTGGTGTACGCGGTCAGGGTGGGCTATACTCTCAGCGGTGCCGCAGAATTCAGCGACGCTATGGCCATAGGCTCGTACAAGGGAATCGTTGCTTACGACACGGTCAGCAGTGCCAACTATATTACCATAAAGCCAACGTCCAGCAGTTCCGCCGATGCTTCGAGCAGCTCTACCAGGGCGTCGAGCAGCTCCAGCGTGGCCATGGCCGGTTCCAGCAGCTCCATGGTAGATTTGCCCGTAGGTTTCTCCTCGGGCGATAACGACCCTGCAACCGATGCCGACACCATCAGGGATACGGTTAACGAACCCGGAACCGAATTGCCGAAGAACGGCAATGACGGCAATTCGGGCAACGGCCTGCTGGTGCCCTACGGCGTGGATTACGGCGTGCTCGGCCGTTTTGAAATGGACAGTATACGGGGTGGCAACACCGCCAGCATATTGGGTGCCGGAGCCCTGTTCGACACCGCCCCGGCCCTGGTGGTGGAAGGCTGGGTCAAGGTGAACTCCGTAAACACCGCCGCCCCGTACCGCCAGAACATCGTGGGCGTTTACCCGCAGCAGGGCGGCGGGGCTGGCCTGTTCACGCTCGCCGTGATAGACGGCATGTGCAACGTTATGGGCCCGCACTTCGCGTTCTTCCGTGGCGACGCCTCGGGCAGCTTTACCTGCGGCAACGTGGCGGTGAACCCCTCGGCATACCGCCTGGGCAGCTGGGCCTACCTCACGGCGGTCTGGGACTTTGACACGGGCATCTTGGTGCTGTATGTGGACGGCGAGGCGGTAGCCAGGGCGTATTCCGCCGCGGCCCCCAACAGGCCCACGGCTGACCCGGTGAATTTTGGTGATGCTATGTTGGACCTCAGTTTGGAACAGGTGCGTATGGGCGGGCGGCCCCTCAGGGTGGTCGACGTGCGGTACCGCTACAACTATTACGGAGGCGCAAGATGATGGAAGGCGATAACAAGATCGACGTGGCGTACTTCGAAGTCAACGCCCACGGAAGAATTCTCTCGGGCAACAGGCGCTTTTGCCGCATGTTCGGCTACAGCGAGTCCGAGGTGGTGTGGCATTACATAACCGATTTCTACCGGTACCTGAAGGAGTGGGAGGACTTCAGGGACTGCGTAGACGAGGCGCGGCACAGCTTTGTGGCGCGCATGCGCAACCGCAAGGGCCGGAGCTTCAAGTGCTCCGTGACCCGCGAGGTTGTGCAGGATTCCGAGGGGCATGTCACGTTCCGTAGCTACGTGACCCGCCTGGGCGAAAAGGCCGCAGTGGCCATCCCCGAGGTGCCCACGGAATCCAAGACTCTCGTGTTCGTTACGCGCTGCGCCCACTGCGGGCTGCAGGTGCGCGTGAACACCCTCGCCGAGACCCGCATGCGTGTGCTCTGCGACAACTGCGCCGTAAAGGCTTACCCCGAGGCGTTCAACCTGGCCGCCGGGCAGGTATAGGGCAGGTGCCGCGCAGGTATAAGACTATAAATTTCTCGTATACGCATCAAAAACTCCCCGCCGGGCACGACGGGGAGTTTTTCAATTGCTATTGGGAGGGGCGCCTGTTGGCGCCGCGCCTTACTTGTACATGTAGCTTACGCCGTTGGGGAACTTGACTTCCGTCATGCCGGCGGTATTCACCTGGCTCACGGACTTGACGTCGCCACCGTAGAAGATGTGCTTGCCCTGGTATGTCGGCTTGAATGCGGCCTTGTCGGTACCGTAGTAGCTGTTGTTGTTGTAGGTCTGTGAAGCGCAGCCCGGAGTGTCCGTCGAGAAGTCGCCGAAGGCGAGCATCACGCCGCCCGTGATCTCGAAGCCCGTATCCGTGTCGATGAGGCCGCCGGCCATGTTATAGGCGTCGCAGTTGTTTCCGCCCTGGCCGCCAAAGCCCCAGCCCATACCCATGCCCATGCCGCCGCCCTGGCTCTCGTAGCTCTGGCCGGTGATTTCGAGAATGAGCACGCCGCCGGTCATCTTGCCGGAACCGTTAGCGTCGAACACGTCGATCATGTTGCCCTTCGAGGAGATGTAGTGGTAGCCGCCGCTCACCACGATGTGGCCGCCGCTCTCGCTGAACGAGGAGAGACCGCCGGCATTGGGGTCCTTCGGGCCGCCGGCGCCGTTCCAGCCGTCGTTGGTGGCGAAGGTGGCGGTGATGCCGCCTTCCGCGAAAATCTTGTAGGCTTCGATGCCCTCGGATGCCGTTACCACGTTGATTGTAGAACCCTTCATGTATAGGGCGGAGTCCGCGTGGATGCCGTCATCTTTGGCGTTTACGGTCACTTCGCCCGCGTTCAGGAGGATCTGCCAGTGGGTGTGCAGGGCGTCGTCGCCAGTGGACTTCACGTCGCTCTTGCCGCCGTCCACGTAGATGTACTTCTCGGCAACAAGGCCCTTGCCCGTAGCCGTGACCTTGAGCGTGGAGGCTTCGGTGGAGTCGCTCACGCGGATGAAGTTCGCGGCGTCGATGCCGTCGTCGCCCGCATTGATGGTGACGCTGCCGCCCGAGATGTTCACGATGCCCTTGCCCTCGATGATGTTCTTGCATTCACCGTTGACTTCTTCGCATTCGTCGCTCTCGAGGCCGTCGCCCTTCTTGGCGGTAAGGTTGAGCGTGCCGCCCGAAATCTGGAGGCTGCCCTTGCCCTTGACGGCGTTTTCTTCGGCTTCGACCGTAATATTGCCGTTCTTGATTTTGAGGTCGTTGCTGCACTGGATGCCGTTCTTGAACTTGCCCTTGACGGTGAGCGTGCCCGCGCCCTTGATGTTGAGGTCGTCCCTGGCGTAGATGGCGGCCTTCGAGGTGTCTTGTGCGCCGTTGACCTTGGTGAACAGGTGGTTTCCGTTGCCGTCTTCCACCACGTTGGTGGTGCCCTTCACCAGGTGGAGCACCGTCTTGTCGGCGTTAGCCACCAGAATGGGGGAGTTGGAACTCTTGATGGTCGCGTTGTAGAGGTAGATGCCGGTGTTGCCCTCGTTCTCGGCGGCCGGGGTGTTCACAACCACCTGGAAGTCGGAGGATTCGCCGGTCACGTAGTAGGCGCCCGGGCAGGTGATGGTCGCCTTCTTGTCGGCCACTTCGACGCAGCCGTTGTTGTTCTCGACCGTGGCCGAGGTGCCCGAGAGCTTCAGGAGGATCTGGGTGCCGTCGAGCGTCCTGGAATCTTCGTTGTCGTTCTCGTCGTCGCCGCTGCCGCCCTGAATTACGGAGCTGGAATACTGGTGCCACGGGGTGCTGGAGCTGGAACGGGGGAAGATGGAACTGCTAGATTCCGGGTCGTTGCCCGGAATGACGCTTGAACTAGAACCCGGAATGACGCCCGAACTGGTGCCCGGAATGACGCCAGAGCTGGAACCGGGAATCGTTTCACCGCCGGGAATCACCGCGCTGGAGCCGGGGTACTCGCCGCCCGGGACCGTTGCGCTGGAGGCCGGGAATTCGCCCCCGAGTTCGTCGACGGCGTTAGCGACGGAATCTTCGGAACAGGCTACAAAGCACAGGGCAGCGGATGCTGCGATGACAGGCAGTTTCTTAAACTTCATGTAACACTCCATTTTTTAGGCAATATATATAATAATCGCCCCGACCGCACCCGTTTGGAGCACTTTTTGTGTTGAATTTAAAAACAACACTTGGCAAATTTAGCGAAATTTCAAGGAAATCGCCTTTTAAGGCAACTTTTTTTTACACAACCCGTTAAGACACAAAATCAATCAAGTCTAGGTACATCATACGTGTATTAAGCGCTTGATTTGCGCCAATGTGAAAGGCCTCTTTTTCAAGATTTTCATCCGAATACAAAAATCGGAAACCGTTCTTTTGGTAAAACACCGTTGTTTCGGGCCGATTGTATGCGTCGACGACCATAAAGCGGCACCCGGTCTTGTTGTCGGGATGGATAAACCAAGAAATTAGGTAGTCAATGACCTGGCTTCCTAGATGCATCCCGCTTCGTTGGAACTGGCCGTTGACGCCTAAACGCCCTATCCGTTCCTGAAGAAATCGTCCAAATCATCATCCCCGCAACAGAACGAGGACAAGTCGGTGTTTTTGTCGATGGGGTAGACAGTGCAATCAGATGCTAAACGGATTCTTTCCATTATGAGCCTCTCTATAAGAACGGGCGCGGGCGGCCATTTCGTCAATCTGGGCAAAGGAGACTTTGAGCCCGAGATGGCGGGGGTTCTTTTCGCGTTCTTCGGCAGCACGGATAAACGACTCTGCCGCAGAGCCTGTAAGAACCGGGATGTTTCTTATTTCAAGAGCCATAATTCCCCCCTAATCTATATATTTTTGCCTTTCTAGTCAACATCTTTCGACTCCTTTGGCGGCTACAGCCTTGAAAAACCGCTTTTCCCACTCGAACACGCGGGGGCGGAGCGGACCTGCCCGGTTTCTTACGGAATAATTACCTATATTTACGCACATGACAACGCGTTTCGATAGTAAAGTCTGGCTAAGCAGCCCCACCATGCACGGCGAAGAAATCAAGTATGTGACCGAGGCATACGAGACCAACTGGATGAGCACCGTGGGTGCGAACATCAACGAGGTAGAACGCCTCGCTGCCGAGAAGGTGGGTTGCAAGTACGCCGTGGCGCTCTCCGCCGGTACGGCCGCACTGCACCTGTGCACAAAGCTTGCGGGCGAGGCCCTTTACGGAATGCCCAAGGTGGGCGAGGGGAGCCTGCGCGGGCACAAGGTGTTCTGCAGCGACATGACCTTTGACGCGACCGTGAACCCCATTGCCTACGAGAACGGCGAGGCCGTGTTCATCGACACCGAGTACGACACCTGGAACATGGACCCGGTCGCCCTCGAGAAGGCCTTCGAGATTTACCCCGAAGTGCGCCTGGTGGTGCTTGTTCATTTGTACGGAACGCCCGGCAAGGTCGACGAAATCCGCGCGATTTGCGCTCGCCACAACGCACTCCTCATCGAAGACGCCGCCGAGAGCTTCGGAGCCACCTACAAGGGCGTGCAGACGGGCAAGTTCGGCGACTACAGCGCCATCAGTTTTAACGGCAACAAGATTATCACCGGCTCAAGCGGCGGCATGTTCCTGACCGACAGCAAAGACGACGCCGAAAAAGTCCGCAAGTGGAGCACACAGAGCCGCGAGGCGGCCGCCTGGTACCAGCACGAAGAGGTGGGCTACAACTACCGCATGAGTAACGTCATCGCCGGCGTGGTCCGCGGCCAGATGCCCTACCTCGAAGAACACATCGCCCAGAAAAAGGCTATCTACATGCGTTACAGGGAGGGCCTGAAGGGCCTCCCGGTGCAGGTGAACCCCTACGACGCGCAGAACAGCGAACCGAACTTCTGGCTCAGCTGCCTGATTATCGATAAAGGTGCCATGTGCAAGCAGGTGCGCGGCGAAACCGACGCCCTGTACATCCACGAGGCGGGCAAGAGTTGCCCCACGGAAATCCTGGAACGCATCGCCGCCATGAACGCCGAAGGTCGCCCCATCTGGAAACCCATGCACATGCAGCCCATGTACATGAGCCACGCGTTTATCACCGCGCAGGGTAACGGCCGCGCCCGCACCAACGCCTACATCGCGGGCGGCATCACCGACGTGGGCGCCGACATCTTCGCCCGCGGCCTCTGCCTGCCCAGCGACAACAAGATGACCCCCGAACAGCAGGACGCCATCATCCAGACTATCCGGGATTGCTTCGAGTAATCCTTTCTACGTCATCCTGAACGGCGAAGCCGCGATATACAAGACTAGGGGCTTTAGCCCCTTAGTCGCGTTAGGTTCGAAGGAGCAGGATCCAGATTCGATTCTATTTCCCGAACAAGTCGGAGTGTGTTCCTGTATCTACCAGGGTAAGTGTAAGAATCCCGTTATTCTTCCTGTAGCACAAGAGCCAATCGGGTCGAATGTGTAGTTCTCTTGTTCCTGAAAACTTTCCGGTTAGTTCATGGTCCCGGTATTTTTCGTGGAGGACTTGGTCTGTTCGGAGCAATTCTACAACCGTCTTGAGTTCTTCCAGCGGAAGCCCTCTTTTCTTGCAAAGTTTGTACCCCTTTTTGAAGCGGCTAGTCCAGATAACTTCGTAAATCATTTATCTAGGTCCGCCCACATTTCGTCCATGTCCGTGTAGCGCTTGGTCTTTGGGTCGGCTTCAAGTCGCTTTGCCTCTTCGATGGCTTCAAGGAGGCTGGCAGAGCGCTCGGGGTACTTCACGTCAAAGGGGAGCCCCCGGTGCAACACCACTTGCCGTAAGA
>Ga0247609_10001133_pt1 | contig 33032 bp, 40 predicted proteins | sample 172DNAGHGlowgp2_FD_193487 | JGI IMG/M metagenome (GOLD analysis project Ga0247609, IMG submission 193487) | Sheep rumen microbial communities from Palmerston North, Manawatu-Wanganui, New Zealand - 1728 DNA GHGlow gp2 | ecosystem: Host-associated > Mammals > Digestive system > Stomach > Rumen ... | reverse complement strand
TACCACCAACGAATCTAATCCAGAAATTTTTTATTAGATTATCTTGGTAAGCTAATGGTTTACTAGAATATACTATACCATTGGCACTATTATTAGTTGGAGATGTAAACACTTCTTCTGTTGGGAAGTTAGCTAAATAGTCATTTCCATTTTCTAAGGTTTCTCTACCAGATGCCCATATATGATCTTTAGGTAATTCTATCTCGAAGTCTGTTCCTAAAGAGTTAGTGTATTTTAGTTTTTTAAATTGGTAAGAAGTTAGTTTATCTGATCTTTCTTTTAATTTAGAGATTTTTTTATCCCATATATTTTCTGGATCATCTTTATCTATTGAGCATATTTCAAATATTTTATTCCATAAATCTTCTAAAGGATTTTCTGAATCAGGGAATACTTCTTTAGCCCAACTAAGTGTTGGAACAGCAGCTATACACCATGGTACTATGCCTTTATTTCTTAAATTATCAAATCCTTTTCTTGTTTCTTGAGCAAACATATTTACATTATTCATTTTTTGAGGATTAATATCTTTCATCAAACCTGGAGTTTCAGAAGCTAACATTAAGAAGGCTGCTTCTTTAGCGGCATATTCTCCCCATTTTTGTTTTTTCCAATATTGATTTGCCTTTAATGAGTCTTCATCTAATTCTTTTAATAAAGTATGTTTTATTATAGGATCACTTAAATCAAAGTAGATATCTTTTACACCCATTTCACAAGCTATTTCAGTTACTATTCTTACGAAATCTAATCTTTCTAAGTTTGCACTAATAAATAGTGGTTGTCCTTCTTTAACTTTAAGACATGATTTTAATAAAACATTTGCATATTTACGCATTAATTCATCCATATTATTTATCTCCTTCTATGATACCTAATTTTTCCATTAGATATTTAGCATTTGTTGTCATACACTTACCTTCTTTTAATTTATAATCAAAGGTAATATTTGTATCTTTATAATTTTCTTCAAAGTGATAATTGTTTACATTTTTATTATCACATAATTCATAATCATGAGTTGTTATGAATGTAATAGCATCTAATTCACTAAGTTTTTTTATTATTTCTTTAGCACCATATATTCTGTCATTATAGTTAGTACCTTTAAATATTTCATCAATAAATATTACTAATGATTCATTATTCTTTTTTGAGTAATCTAGTATTTTTTTAATTCTTAGTAATTCACCATAGAATGTTGAGATATTATTATTTATATCATCTTCTACTTTAATAGAACTAAATATTTTCATTAAACTTGATGTAAAAGATGTTGCTTCTACATAAGTACCTGCTTCCATTAGAATTAAGTTAATACCAATAGTTTTCATAAATGATGATTTACCACTCATATTAGTGCCTGTTATGATATTAATTCCTTTATTTGTTTTAAAATTATTAGATATACATTTATCTTCTTCTAATAAAGGATGTTTAATATTTGTAAATGATATCTTAGTATCTTTAGATATTGTAGGTATACAGATATCCTTTTTAATAAAGCAGATAGTTGATAGACTTAGTATACTTTCTAGTTGTTCTAATGATTTAATACTTTCAATTATTTCTTTTTTGTTTGTTAACAATTTAGAATATTTATAAATAGTAATAATATTTAATGACATTATAGTATTAAATATTACATTAGTAATGAAGTTAGAACGAAGATTATTTAAGTCATTAATCTTGACTAGTTCTTTAAATGTTGTATATCCTTCTTCTATTTCTTTTTGTATTTTGTTTAGTTTATTAGATTTGAAATCTAAAGTTACAATATATTCATATATATTTTTTAATGTAGAAAGTTTACGAGTACAATTAGTTATATTTTCAAATGTTTCATTGTGAAAATATAAATATATATAAGATATAATTGTTTGAATAATCATAACTAAGATAAAGAAGATAAATGGTATTATATTAAATATACCTAGAATTAGAATTATATCTGATATTATTGAAGTAATGATAGCAAATAGTAATACTTTTTTATTTGGAGTAACATTTTCTTCTAATAGATTACTATATTCAGAAAAGTTAGTATCGTTTATATTATCGATAGATATTAGTTTATTTTGTAATTCTAAAACTATATTAAAGTTATCTTTTAATTCAGAAACTGCTTCTTCTGTTTCTATAATTGATTTTTCTTTATTATCTGGTTTTGTTAGTTGTTCAATAAAGGTCTTTTTACCACCTATACTTCTTGAGACATTTAGTAATTGAAACAATGAATTGTTACCAATTATATTAAAGTCCTTAGTGAATTCGTTTTCTTTATATATATCTGTACCGTTGTCTTTAAATTCTTTCCAGGATCCAGATGTTCTCATTTCATATTCTTTAATAATACTTAGATAGTTATTAATATTTTTGATATTAATATCTATTTTATGATGTATTAGGATTAGAATAATAAATGTAATTATTAATAATGAAAGAATTATTAAACTAATAGTTTTATAGCTAGTATTAAAATAAATAATTAAAGTAATAATAAACATTATTAAAAGAAGTAAACGATAATTAGATATTTTGTTACTTTGATATTGTTCATTACTTAGTAGTTGTTCACAAGTTTTTTTCTTTTCTAATATTTGTTTGTTCATTTTAATTCTTCTTTCTACTAAACATTTTAACATAAATAAAAACAAATATAAAAGACGATTATTCATCGTCTTTATTAAACTCTTTTAATAGTTTATACAATAAATTGTAGAATGTAACTGTTTCTTCTTCGGATAAGCAATTAATACTCTTTCCTACTTCTAAAGGAATATTTGCTGCTTTATCTTGTAGTTTTTTACCTTTTTCAGTAATAGAAATAACTAAATTTCTTTCATCTTTTGTAGATCTATTTCTTTCAATATAACCTTTGTTTTCTAACTTCTTTAATAAAGGAGTTAATGTTCCTGAATCTAAGTATAAATATAAACCTAATTCTTTAACATTAATATTTCCTCTTTCCCATAATACTAACATTGTTATGTATTGAGTATAAGTTAAATCTATTTCATCTAGATATGGTTTATATTTTTTTATTATTTCTTTAGAACACGCATATAAAGGAAAACATAGTTGATTTTCTAATTTTAATGCATCTTTATTCATTTTCTCACTCCCAATTAAATTATATAAAAGATTATAGGTTATTTAAAGGAAAATAGTCGTTTCTTTACTTTAATTGACGCTTTGTGTGTTATTTTTTTGTAAAAAAAGTAAAATTTTTATTTTACTTTTTTAAAATATCAATTAATTCTTCTTTAGTTTTGAATCCTACTAATTGTTCTTTTAATTCTCCTTTATCGAAGATTAAAAGTGTTGGGATGGACATTATTCCATATTTAGTTGATACATCTTCAGCATCATCTACATTAAGTTTATAGAAAGTAACATCTTTTAGTTCTTCTGATACTTCATCTACTATTGGAGAAAGCATACGACATGGTCCACACCAATCAGCATAGCAATCTACTAGTACTTTACCTTCTTTTATACTATTATCAAAATCTTTTTCTTTTATTTCTTTTACCATATTAATCCTCCATTTCTTTTATAGCTGTTGTAGCAGCGATGGCGCCATCTCCAACAGCCGTTGTTAATTGTCTTAGTTCTTTTTCACGAGTATCACCAGCCACATATATACCTGGGATATTAGTATGTACTCCATCTTCTGATTTTATGTATCCTTGTTCAGTTATATTTATTACGTTAGCAAAGATTTCATTTTTAGGAGTTTGACCAATAGCTATAAATAGACCATTTATTTCTATTGTTTTAATACTACCATCATTATTTTTAACATCTATTGATTCTAGTCTTTCATTTCCATTTAATGCAACTATATTAGAATTTAGAATAAATTCAACATTATTTTTAGTTTTTAATTCTTCTAAGTATTTGTCTTCTCCTCTAAATTCTTCTCTTCTATGTATTAAATATACTTTACTAGCAATATTAGATAAATAGATTGCATCTTCTAAAGCAGTATTTCCGCCACCATTAACAGCTACTATTTTGTTTTTATAGAAGTTACCATCACATGTTGCACAGTAAGATACACCTTTACCAATAAACTCTACTTCTTTATCAATATTCAATTTTCTATTTTCGGCACCTGTAGCAATGATTATAGCTTTTGCTTCATATATTTCTTTGTTAGTAGTAACTTTTTTATCTTCAGTAATATTGATAACTGTTTCAAATTTTATTTCTCCACCTAAATCTTTAACTTGATTATAAAGATTAGTTGCAAATTCAAAACCACTTATACTTTTAATACCAGGATAGTTTTCTACTAATGAGGCATTTACTATTTGACCACCATATGTTTTAGCTTCTAAAACTAATACTTTTTTATTAGCTCTTAGAGCATATAAAGCAGAAGTTAATCCTGCTGGTCCAGCACCGATGATTATTATATCATACATATTACTCACCTAATAATTCTTTAATTTTATCTTCTAATACCATTGGGTCTTCAATTGGAGATAATCTAAATACTACATTTCCTTCTTTATCTACTAAGAATTTAGTAAAGTTCCATTTAATATCATTTTTATTTTTACAAGTTGTACTTATTTTCATAACGCCCTTCATTGCTGCTTTATGTCCTAACCCTTTGATATATTCTTCAGGAGCGTTTTCTTTTAAATATGTAAATACTGGGCTTTCGTTTTCACCATTAACATCTATCTTTTTAAATTGATCAAATGTTGTTTGGTATTTAGCTGTACAGAATTCATGTATTTCATCATCACTACCTGGAGCTTGATGCCCAAATTGATTACATGGAAAATCTAATACTTCGAATCCTTTTTCATGATATTTTCTATATAAGTTCTCTATTGCTTCATATTGAGGTGTAAAACCACAACCAGTAGCTGTGTTAACTACTAGTAATACTTTTCCTTTCATATTACTCATTTTAAAATCTTCGTCTTTTCTTGTTTTTACTACTATGTCATATAAATTCATCTTTCATCCTCTTCTCTAATTATACTGTACGCAATTTATTTTAAATTTCAAGCTCTATTTATATTTTTCTAATAAGTAACCATATTTATCTAAAAATGTATTTACTGTTTCATCCATTAGATTTTCTATTTGATCTATAGTAAATATTCTAGGCTGTTCTTCTTTCTTACCTAGACATTCATTTACAATTATTTCTAATTTATCAATAGCATCAATAGCATTTTTAGGATTTATCTCTTCCATATGCAGTTCATATTTACCTTCTTTTAAATAATCTATTAATTCTTTAGGTTTAAAAGATAATGGATATTTATTTACCAAGTATTTATTTAGTCTAGAGTAATCGCTATAGATACTTTCTTCTCCTAAATTATTCCAAAATGCTTCGTGGTCTATTTCACGATTATAGTTTTTTAATTCTACGAAAACATTTTCTTCTCTCTTAGGAGATATATTATGATCTTTATCATAGAAAACTATTATTTTAGGAAGATATTTGGAAAAGTAATAATAATCTGTATATAAGTGAAAAAAGTAACCTAAATAATTAATATCTTCTTTTGTTTGTTGTTCATATTTGCTTAAGTAATATTCTAAATTAGGATACTCAAACATTTTAGAATAATCAGTTCTAAAATGGGTGATTCGTTTTATTTTTTGTTTTCTTGTTCTTCTTTCTTCACCTTTATATTTATCATAGGCTTTTCTATCTACGGTATCTGGTATTAAATTGCTGATAAAAAATTTTAATCTATCTTCCGTTTGGAGGTTTAGTTTTTTTATCATTTTTTCACCAGATATTGTATGTATCATAAATGATGGCATAGACTTCCTCCTATTCATTATTATTTTATCAAAAATAAAAGAAAATATATATTATATTTTCTTATGCGGCTTTTTTTATATTATTTGTTTCTGGAGTTAAATCTTGAAGATACTCTTTTAACATTTTAGCTGTTATATTTTCTTTTGGAACTCCCATTTCTTGTAATTCTTTATATGCTCTTACATAGTCGTATTGTGATGGGGTCTTTTGCATTCTATAGTTACATCCATCTGTACCTTCTAGATTTAATACATCATCAATGTTTACCTTTTCTAATTTACTAATATTATATGGATCATCATTAAAAATTTTTTCGTAAGATGTGGTTTCAGTAGTTAAGTCATAAAAAGTAAAAGATATATCTTCTTTTATTTCTCCTTCGTGTTCTACTGGATAAACTGGAAATGGTTCTTTTACTTGTTCACGATTTAGACTTTGGCAGTAATAAATAGGTCTTCCAGATTCTTTCATAGTATAACCTCCTAAACTTGGTTTTATTATATCATATTATTCTGATATACTCTTACAATATTTTTCTTTTTCATTTAGATTCTTTTGATATATCTCATACATGCTTTTATTTATTGCAGAAATTTTACCAATGTAATCATCATATGCATAGTGTGTAAGTATAGTTACTAGATATGGATTTTCACTATCATAAATTCCTATATCATTATGGTAAATATCATATTCCCCATATTTATGTAAAAATCTTTTATCATCAAAGTTTAAGCCATTTTCAGAATCATTATCCATGGCTTTTTTTACTAAAGCACTATATTCATCATCTACTTTTAAATCTTCATATAATATTTGTAATGATCTATTACCTAGTTCTGCTGTGTAATATGATTCAAAAGGATGATTATCTGTAAAATGTAATGTTATGTCATATTTTTCTTTCATATACTTATTGATACTTGATGCTCCAAATTCTCTAATTATAATAAAGAATGCAGTATTATCACTTACAGTCATATAGTAATCTATTAGAGTAGTTATTGGTATTTCTTCATAGAAATTATGTTTATCCATTAAATCACTAAATGGTCTTTTATCAACAGGTAAATATTTTAGTTTTTTATGTAGATCTATTTCTCCAGCACGACCTTTTTCTAATAAGTATATAGTTCCAAATATTTTTGTTACACATCCAGAGTAGTATCCTTTATCTGGATTTAAATTATAACTATATCCGTTATTAATATCTGTAAAATAAAGTCCTAGATTTTTACCACGATAAGAATCCATTAAATCATTAAATTCTTGATCTAATGTTTCCATTTGATATGCTTGTTTCATACATTCTTGATATTTAGACTCATCTTTTACTGGCTCTGGTGTTATTTCAGTATTTTGTTTATTATCTTCTTTGTCTTTATTAGGTGAAGATAAATTCTTGTTTATAATAATGAAAGTGATAATAGAAAAGATAGCAATAATAATTATAAACAAGGAGATTCTAATTGATTTTTTTAGTTTTTTTCTCTTTTTCATACTATCCCTCTATACTCATTATATATTTTAAACAAAAAAACTGCAATAATGCAGTTTTTATAATTAGTTATAATTATCTATTATTTTAGCTAGTTCTTCAGGAATATCGTATTCATCTATTCCTTCTTCAACCATAATTTTTAAAACGGGTTTTGCTTCTTCTTTATCATCAACTTTTGCTACTTGTAGTTTTTCTTGTTCAAATTTATATTTATATATCTCATATCTGATTTTTTCTTCTTCGAATGCTACGCAGACATAGTTTTCTTGATTATAATCGGCAGTGAAACATATTGTGGCTTCCTTACCACCTATTTCAATAACATCTCCAACATCTAATTTCATTTCTTCATACCGCCCTTTTGTTCAAAACTATTGGCCTCGTTAGCATAATCGTTAGCAATTCTAATGATTTCTTCTTGACTCTTGTCTTGGAAGTAGCTTCCGTTTTCAATTCTTTTCATCGCTCTTTTATGAGCAAATACGCCTAATAAAAATGGTGAATCTAAGATGGCAACACTAGGCATTATTAAAAAACTTAATGTTGGGTTTTGAGTTAGTAATCCAGCAGCAACAGCAGCTGAAGTACCAAGAGCTGCTATAAATGTAGCTCTTAATTTCATAGTTTTAAGATTTTTCTTGTGTAAATCACTATTTACACTATTTTTTATTATTACTTTTGCTTCTTCATAATTAGTAGCTTTATTTATCATTTTTATTCACCTCCATGATTAATGTTGTACCATTCTTCTAGTCTAAATCCATAATTGCTAGCTAATTCACTTAATAATATATCTACATCACAACTATACATTGTATTATCTGCATATTCCCAAAAGGCTTCTAATGCATCATCGAAATTATCATATTCAAGCATTGCTTGAAGTGCACCATTAAATTCTTCGTTTGCCCAGTAAGGGCTTGTCCAATCTCCAGGTACTATTCCAGTATCATCAAGTACTAATTTTTCCCAATCTGAATATAATAAATCATTATAGTATCTTGCTGAAACTGGTTCTCCATTTATAAGATACCTATTGTTAATGTTACGATTAAAACGTTCTAACATTACATCCCATGTTCCATCTTTACCATTTCCATTTTTAGGTACTTTATAGGTATGTTCTACACCATTTTCATCTATTAATGTGAATTCGTCTATTATATTATCTCCAACAAGCCAGTCAGCTACATCTCCTAATAGTATTGATGTTGGTATAGCTGCAAGTCCTGCAACTATTATTCCTAATGGACCTCCAATGGCACCAGCTATTATAGTCCATTCTGCATATGCTAGTCCTGCGGCTCCGGCATTGGCAAATAATCTTTCAGTGTCTTTAGAATCCCATTTACCTTCATCAGTTAACCAGTCTTTTATCATTGAGAATCCTGCAACTACTATTGCTCCTGTACAAGCATTTATCCAATATGGTGGAATATCAGCTTTAACAACGCTTGTTAGGTTCTTTCCAAATAACGCCCAAAAGCCATCACCAACGACAAAATTTCCACCCTCAAATCCAGCATCATTTCCGTAGGCTAATGTAAATCCTAAGGCTTCTAAACCTTTTCCTTTTGTTAATTCATACACAAGCCAGTAAACATTACTATCAGCAAGGCCTTTCATTATTTTGGAGAAAGCATCTGTAACTTCTGGGTCAACTTCTTCTCCTTTATTATAAGCATCGATCATTAATTCTGCATAACTAAGTCCACAAACTACTTTAATTGATTTTTCTTGAAGGTATGTATTTAATGCATTTGTTTCATTAAATAAATCTGTAGGCTCTGGTATTGATGATACACTTACTTTTTTTAATTTACCTAATTCAGAATTGATTGTTGGTACTACTGTACTTAGTGAATTGGAGTTGGCTATCATATCAGCAACGTTTGAACAACATCTATCTAATGCTCTTTCAATTTCTTCATTGTTATCTAAAAATGTTTGCCAATCTTTTATGTTAATGTTATCTAATAATGTATATGATGACATGTTTCACCTCCATAAACTAATCATAATCTGAATTAAATAAATATTCTGCTGCAATATCCATATCAATTTCTTGGATTTGTCTGTTTAGTTCTTTAATCTTAACAGCAACCTCACTCTTTTTCGTATCGATGTCTCCAGCTGTTTTTTCCAAACTTGTACTATAATCATGAGCTGCTTCTCGGACTTTTTCAGCATATGGTGCTGAATCTGTAAAATCCAACAAATCTGAAAAACTTGGTATTTGATATGTATCTGCTAGAGAATTTAAATTTTTAACAGATGCATTTAAACACTCGGTTAAGTATTCGCTATTTTGGCTTACTCCCATTACTCTGACAACTTGAAGTTCTTGATCGGATAATATAGCAAAATCTTCTCTATATTCCTGCAATTCAGCTGCTAATACTGCTCTTTGTGCTTCCAAAGAATTTATTTTTGCTTGATCTACCATATTATCACCTTACTTATGTATTTATGTCCCCTAGGAAAACAATTGATATTACATCTTCTTCTTGGACATAAATAAAATCTTCATTTTCAACGTATCCATAAGGATATGTTACACATGAATAGTCATATTTTTCTTCGCCTTTTTTTACATTTCTTCCTATGATAAGATATTCTCCATTTTTGTCTTTAAGTTCAACAACAGTCCCGATTGGTAGTTCCTCAGACATTTTGTTCCCTCATTTTATTTTTAAGTTCTACAAAACGATTATCTTGAAAACCTATAAAGATTACTCTATCGATTTGTTCTGTTTTAATTAAGATACTGTTCTTATCTAGACCAAATGGATATACACAACATACATAATCATATGTTTCGTTGTTTATTACAGCGTCTTTTTTTAGATATGCACATATCATAAGATCTTGACCTTTAACTCTTACAATACTTCCTATTGGTAATATACTATTTTTCAATCTTATCACTTCTCATTCTTTTTAAATCTTCCAAGTATTCAGCATATATCGCTTTTGTTTGCTCTTCAGTTAATTTTTTATTTTCTTTTTTGGCATCATTAATTTTATTAATTAAAATATCAGACACTTCTTTATATACATCAAATGCTTTGTTTTGATATCCAATATATTTAACTGTTATTACTTCTTCTTTTTTTATATAGAAATAGTCTTTATTTATAACTAATTTATCTTTTTCTTTTCTAATACCTAATCTTTTTCGACAACAGATATAATCACACCATTCACTATCATAGGGCTTATTTGGATAATATCCGATTATTACTAATAATCCGATATCTTTTGCTAATACTACACTTCCTATTGGTAATAATTCATCCATTTTATACCTCCATTAAGTTATTAATTTTCTGCTTTACTATATTCAATCGCTCTATCTATTGCCATTTGTAAGTTGCTTGCAGAAAGAGTCATTTCACGCATAACCCCTTGAATACTTTCGTTATAGGCTTTTGTCCAACTTTCTTTTAAAGCAACAGACCAATCTGTTTCTAAATTTTCTGGAATATTTTTTTCTATTACGTTATTTAAAACACTTAGACATTCTTCGATGTCTTTAACTATGTTTTCTATTTGTTTAACATCTTCTATAGCTGCTCCAGGTCTTATTGATACACTTTCATTCATTTTATTTTCCTCCTAACGTGCATTTTCTTTAAAATTCTCAACCATTTTATCAAAGTCTGTTCCTTTGATTCCCATGTTTTGTTCTGCATCACTAATTGCTGTAGCTAGTGAATTGAAATCATTTCTTTTTTCTTCAAATTTTTTTAATAAGTCATCTGCCATTGGGCCTTGAATGTCTCCTTTTGTGATTTCATTCATAAGATTTGTAAGTCTTGCTAATTGACTTTTATATTCTTCTCCTGCTTTTTCTAAATTTGATCTTAATTCTTCAACAGCCATTGGATCAACATATATTCTTTCTACGCTCATATTCTATCCTCCTATCTATATTTATACACAAGTATATCCACCATCTACTGGTAGATTAACTCCTGTTACATAACTTGCTTCATCTGATGCTAAGAATATAGCAGCAGCATTAAGTTCGCCTTCTTTACCATATCTTTTCATTGGTACATGAGTATTAGCGAATTCTTGAAATTGTTCTGTATCTAGTACAGCAGTTGTTAATTCTGTATAGAAATAACCTGGGCAGATGCAATTAACAGTAATATTGTATTTAGCTAGTTCAGCTGCTGCTGCTCTAGTAAAGTTAACTACTGCTCCTTTAGATGAATGGTAAGCGATAGTAGGTATTTCAGTATTACCAACTAATCCATACATAGATGCAATGTTAATTACTCTACCATAGTTATTTTTCTTCATGATATTACCAAATGCTCTAGTCATTTTGAATACTGATGTTTCATCTGTTGCAATAGTGAAATCCCATTCTTCATCATTCATATCTAGAACACCTTTATCTTTACTTGATCCAGCACAGTTAACTAGAATATCAACTTTACCAAATTCTTTTTCAGCTAATGCTGCAGCATTATCTATATCTTCAGTACTTGTTACATCACATTTAATTGGTAGTACTCTAACTCCTTTTTGTTCTAATTCAACTTTTAGTTCTTCTAATCTTTCAATTCTTCTTGCTAGTATAACTAAGTCAGCACCTGCATCAGCAAATCCTCTTGCCATTTGACTACCTAGTCCACTTGATGCTCCTGTTATAACAGCAACTCTTCCTTTTAAACTAAACATTATTTATCTCTCCTTTATAGTTTTTACTCTGTTTAAATTATATCATAGTTTTAATGATTAATTCTATACACTTGTCTTTTACTAGACATAGAAAAAGAAGCATTTCTGCTTCTTATCTTCTATAACCACCTCTTTGGTTTCCACCAGGTCTGCCTGGGCCTCCACCCATCATTTGATTTGTGATAGTTGTTGTTTCTGTTCCATTAATTATCATCTTACCACCAGTATATTTAGCTTCATTATCATAGTCGAATGGTGATTGAGCAGTTATAGTTATTGTTCCTCCATTAATATATAAGTTTCGATTTGAATCGATAGCATCTGTATCACCTTGGCCCATACTTATTGTTAAATTACCACCATTTATTTCTACAGTTGGTGTTGAAATAGTAGATTTTTTAGCGGCATTAATGCCATCATCAGATGCATTGATATTAATTGTTCCACCATTAATTTGAACCACTGTAGCTTCTAAGCCTTCAGCTGCTTTTATAGTAATTGTTCCATCATCAATTTGTAGTGTTGTAGTTGCATGAATAGCATCATCTGATGCAGTAATACTTAATGTACCACCTTGGATATAAACATAACCTGTTGTATTATCTTCTTCATTTTCTACATGGATACCATCTTTTTTAGAATTGATTGTAATATTACCATCACTAATAGCTACAGAGTCATTAGCTTCTAGTGCATCACTTACACAATTAATATTAATTGTTCCACCAGTAATTTTTAAATCATCTTTACTAGTAATACCATTATCAGTAGATGATATAGTTAATGTTCCTGTACCATTAAGTACAACATCATCTTTAGAGAAGATTACGGCATCTGTATTAGTGTCTCCATCAGAGACAAATGTTCCTGTTACAGATAATGAGTTAGTTCCTGTTGTTGTTATAAATACTTTGTCAGCACTTTTTACATATATAGCTGGTGTACTTGTATTAGTAATTGTTAAGTTATTTAATACTAGTTGAACTTTGGCTTCTTTATCAGCGCTAACTGTGATAGTTACATTTTTAGCACTACCTGTAAAAGTGTATATTCCTTCTTCTGTAATATTGTATGTTTTATTATCAGATACCGTATATGATGTTGCATCTGATGTATCTACTTCTTGTTCTAAGTCTCTATCTGTAAAAACATCTTCTGTATCTACTTTTGATGTATATTCTGCTGTATCTCCACTTGTATCTGAAGAATTACTTTTCTTAGTACATGCTATAGCAATAAAGACTAAACTTAAAAGTAATATTCCTAATAGTAATTTCTTTTTCATATTTTTCCTTCTTTCTGATGATATTATATGGTTTGAAAATTAAATTAATATTAAAAAGAGATGTTATCTCTTTTTATTATTTGTTACTCCAATATTTATTAGCATGAGTTATTAAAGCAGTTATAAAGGCTTCTTTAGTAATTTGAATTCTACTAATAGAATCGTTTGTTAGGGAGTTAACTCCACCTACTCCTTTACCTAAATCTTTCTCATTAAATATCTTTGTCATAACTGTACCAAAATCGGTATCAATTATTTCTTGAACATATTTTTGTGGAACTGGAATAACTGGTCCGATTGAGAAGCTTTCATATCCATCTCTGTCTTTTACTACAGCAAAGTTAGTAATAAACCATTCTCCGTATAGTTCCATAATACCTGATTCAATTCCAAGGTATAAGTCAGCGTCTATATTATTTTCTTTAGCATACTTGATAGTGTTATTAACACGGTTTCTAGCACCTTCTAGTGTTTCTTCATTTACGGGTTGATCGGGAACATCAGATGAAGCTTTGTAGCCATCTATTTCTACATCTTTATAGTATACTTCTAGAGCTTCTTTGGCACCTTGTATTTTACCAGGATTAGCTGTTCCAATTAAAGCTTTCATGTTTATCTCTCCTTTTTTATTTTATTAATTATTTCTTTCATTTGATCATATAGATCTTTTATTTTTTCATTTGTATTCCAGACGGTATCTTCACTTAAGACACCAGCTTTTATATTTTTAATTTTTCCTTTTTCGTAATCATCTTTATCTTTAAACCAATTTTTACTTCCATAGTATTTGTTAACATCTTTTAATTTAGGAATTACTATTTCTAAATTATTAAGTGCTTCTTCTAATTGATTTAAAGTTTTGATTACTTCGTCTAGTTTTTCTTCATTTTTAGTAATTCTATTCATGTAATAAATCCTTAAATATTTTTAAGAATGTATTTATATCTTCTTCTTTTGTTAAGTGAGAAATACTAATTCTAATAGTGTTAGCAGCTAGTTGTTCAGAACCTGTTATAGCAAGTACTGATTTAGAAGGAGCTGTACCTAATGAACAAGCAGTTGTTGTAGATAAGTATATTTCATGCTCTTCTAATGCTTTTAGTATTGCTTTAGTATTTTTATTAATTAAACTAATGTTTAAAGTATTAGGAATTGAAGAAGACGGACTGTTAATATGAATACAATCAATCTTACTAAATTCATTTCTTAAAATATCATTTAATCTTTTTATGTATGAAGATCTTTCATTTAATTTTGTTATTGCTAATTCAAAAGCTTTTTCTAAAGCTATTACATTAGCAGTTACTGGAGTTCCACTACGATATATAGTAGTAGATTTTCCTCCATGGATTAATGGTGTTAATTTAGTATTATTTCTATTTACTAAAACACCAAATCCATTTAAGCCAAAGAATTTATGAGGAGCAAATGTTATGAAGTCTACTCCATCATAATTAATATTTGTCTTACCAATTGCTTGAGTAGCATCTGTATGGAATATACAATTAGGATATTCTTTGACAATGTTTTTTATTTCTTGAATTGGTTGAATAGTACCAAGTTCTGAATCAACGGCACAGATACTTACAAGTATAGTGCTTTCATCCATTTCTCTTTTTAAAACATCTAAATCAACCATTCCTTCTTTAGTTAAAGGTATTATTGATACATCATACCCATGAGTAGCTAAGTAGTTACATGGAGCTACTATACTAGAGTGTTCAATAGCAGAAATAATTATTTTATTTCCTTTATCTTTATTCATTTCAGCAATACCTTTTAGAACTAAGTTGTTAGATTCAGATGAACCACTTGTATAGATAATGCTTTCTTTAGTTGTATTAAAGAATTTAGCAATATTTTCTGAAGATTCATCTATTCTTTCTTTAGCTTCTTTACCTAATGGATGTGAACTATTTGGATTAGCTATATATTTTCTAGTTGCTTTTACAAATTCATCTAATACTTCTTCTTCAACAGGAGTATTAGCAGCATAGTCTAAGTAAATCATATTTATTCCTCCTTAGAAATTTAACATTAACCAATCTGGTCTTAGTAATAATAGTAAACCGATAATAATCATTATTATGGCACTTATTAAAGTACATAGTTTATTGTATTTATTAGTTATACCTGTAGCTTCTACTGTAATCATAGATATAGCAAATACAACCATATCATCAATCATATAGAAGAATATATATATTAGTAAATATATTATTCTTGATATACCATGGATTTCATTTATAGCTAGTATTTCAGTAAATATTAAAGGAAATCCTAGTGAACAAGCTAGTTCTATTAAGTTAACAGAAGCTGCTAGTGTTATGATACCAATCATTGAAAGTAAGAATGTTTTACTTTCCATTATCTTTTTCATTTTAGTAACTAGTTTTTTTCTTTTTTTGTTATCTACTACTGTACAACCAGCTTCTTCTTTTCTTATTTTTAAATATTTTTTAAAGTTAAGAATACCTGCTACTAAGATAAATAAAGCTATAGCTATTTTCATCCATTTTAAAGTAGCTATTCCTAAGACAATATTTATTCCTAACATAGATAGAAAATAAACAAGTCCTGATACAAGTAAGAATGTTGTTCCTAGTATCCAAGCTTTTTTACGTTCTTTCATACCAAAGAACATGTTTATTAAGAATAGTAATATCCACATGGCACATGGATTAAAACCATCTATAAATCCTAATATGACTGCTACCAAAGGTAGTGATACTTTTTTTACATTTATTTTTCCTAATAATGGTAATTTCATTTCATTAGGATTTGATTCTAATTCAGCATATTCATTTATTTGGTTTTCAATTAAAGAAGATGTGGCATCAGAAAAACCATTGAATGTTTTATCTCCTATGATAGTTAATGGTGTTGTTGTATTAGTAATTTCCATTTTATTAACAACTTCATCCATTAATTTGGCGTTGTTTTCATCTTCTTCAACTTCATATAAATAAATATTTAAGTATTCATCATAATCATCTTTTATTTCATTTAACCATTTTATTTCGGCAGCACAATGAGCACATGATTTTCTATGAAATAAATATAGATTAATTTTAGTATCTTCTTTTTGAACATTTACTATTTCTGCTACTTTATCTTCGTAATCACTAGATATTGCAAAAACGAATGTTGGTAAGAGAAGTAATATTAAAAATATGTATTTTAATTTTTTCATAGACAACCACTCTCTTTTAGGAAGTTAACTATTTCTTCATATGTTTTTTCTCCTATTAATCTTTTATCTTCATAAATGATAACAGGAAGTTTATCTCCTACTTGTAGAGATTCAACTTGTTCTTCATCAAAGTCATAGTCTAACATTTCTATTTCAATATCTGGATATTCTTCTTTTAGTTGTTTTAATTCTTTTTTTAGAATTAAACAAGAAGGACACCATACTGCACTTACGATAGTAATTTTACCCATAACTATCACCTCACATATACTATTTTACTATGATTTTTTAAATATTTAAAATATTTTAAGTTGAATTAACTCAACTTAAGGTTGAAAAAAGATCAATATTATTGATCTTTAGTTAATTATAATGTCTGTACCATTAGATAATACGGTTACATCACCATTTCTAGTTAGATAGTATTTTATATTAAGACTATCTAATAAATCTAGAGTTTCTTGTTCTGCTCCTTCTTTATTTGAACAAGTAATTTTCCACTCATTACGATATTTTTTGATATTATCACATCCTTACAATATTATTTTAGCATAATATTTCTCTCTCTCCGATAATTACATTATATTTTCTTAATATTAAATAAAAATTAAAAACAGGATTACTCCTGTTTATTGTTTGGTTTTACCTAGATTATATTTACCAAATGATTGGTATGTTCTTTTACCTATTGTTTCAATTATTTCTCCATTAAATAATTTTTCTACTTGTTCATCACTTAGTACTGCTGAGTAATAATTATATCCAGTTATTTTACCATCTACTTTAACTGGTACATCTTTAGAAGCATCATATAGTAGATATCTACCATTTACATTGATAACATTAAAAGCATGAGGATAGTTATTAACATTTCCAACAATATAATATGTTTCATATCCTAAAAGGGAGAAAAGGTTTTGAGCAAGAGCTGCTCTTTCTGCACATACAGCACAATTCTTACCTTCTAACACTGATATATCTGGTATTTGAGTATTACTTTTTTGATATATTTGTTGTCTTTTTTCTTCATCTCCATCTAATCCAAAATATCTTACTATGAAAGAATATATAAGATTAGATGCTGTTGCTAAATTAGTTATTTTGTTTTTAGATAGTCCTGCTGCATAAAGATAGGCATATCTATTAGAATCTATTTTGCAATATGAATCTACATTAGATATGGTTGTATTTTTATCTATAAATCCTTTATGAGGAGTTGTATGCTCCCAACCAATTACATCTTCATGTTTAGTACTGTTTATAACTTCTTCTATAACTTGATCAATATATTTTTTTATTTCTTCTGGAGATTTTAAAGTTGCTAGAATCTCTAAATCCATACAATCACTCTATTCTTTATTGTATTCTTCTATTACATTCAAATAATAGTCATATGTTTCTTTAGCAATAACATCCCATGTTTGAGCTAGGTCTTTACGAGCTGTCTTTTTAACATCATTATATAGTTTTTTATCATTCATTATTTTTTCTATTCTATCAGCAAATAGATTTACATCTTCTTTTTCTTTGAAGCCATTTATATTATCTTCTACGGTATCGGATGTAACTGATCCTTCTACAAAGATAGTTGGTGTTTCTTGAGATGCTGCTTCTATTTGTACTAATGATGAAGAATCAAATAAAGATGGGAAGATAAATAGATTAGCTCTAAAATAGATTTCTTTTAGTAATTCTCTATCTAGTATTTTACCAGCTAAGATTACTTCATCACTCATGTTATATTCTTTAACTTTTTTAGATAAAGATTCAAAATCTGGTCCATCACCAACATAAATCATCTTAAATGATTTACCTCTTTCTTTAAGCTTTTTTAAAACATCTAAAATAAAGAAAATATTTTTAATACTAATAATTCTTCCAACAAATAAGAAAACTACTTCATCTTTTTTTATGTTAAACATTTTATTTATTTTATCTAATGTTTTTTCTTTGTCTTTAACAATTTCTAAATCTGTACCATTATGAATTATATTTACTTTACCTTTGTATCCATAGTCTTTATATACCTTAACTAAGGCATTATTAAGAGCAATACAACTATGACATTTGTTATATGATTTAATTAAATGATTTACACATACATTAGCTATTAAATCAGATTTTAAATATTTTTTAAATTCAAATTCCCATCTAGTATGCATTGTTGCTATAACAGGTATATTTTTTTCTTTAGCTATTCTTATACCAAGTCTACCTAAAGAGAATGGTGAATGAATATGAATAATATCAAAATCTATATCTTTAAATATTTTTTTATATTTTAAGTATTCTAAATCTACCATACCTAAGTTATACCCTGTATTAAGTAATGGTATACTATCTACTCTTATAACTTTAACAAAGTAATTATCATCATCTTTTTCACTACCTGTTTTAGGTACTACTAAAGTTATTTCGGCATAGTCTTTCATGTTTCTCATTAAGTTTTCCATTACAATAATTACACCATTAATATCTGGATACCATGAATCCATGAACATACCTATTTTTAGTTTTTTCATGTAAGTCCTTCTTTCATTATAATTATAACATATAAAAAGCAGATTACTATCTGCTCTTAATATTATTTAAAATTGTTTTTTAAATTCTCCTTTAATACCTAGGCCTTCACTTTCTATCATGAATGTTTGAATATTAAAGCGTTTCATTGCTCTTTCTAGTTTTATTAGTTCATATTTAGTTAATGCTGTATAGATAATATATGTTCTTGAATCATCATATCCACCTTGAGCATACCAATATGTAAAGTCTCTATCTAATTCATTCTTAATATAATCATTTATTTGTTTAGGATTCTCTTTACAGAAAATGAATGCTGTAGAACAAATATTTTGTTCATGTAATTTATCTACCATTAAGCTATCTACGGCAGAATATATAATTGAGTAGATCATTATTTCTAATCCATATCTAATACCAGCAATTGAATATATAAATAAGTTAATAATTAGACCTAGTTTACCAACAGAGAAGTGATTATTCTTTTTAGCTAGGGATAAACCTACTATATCAGTTCCACCAGTAGATGCACCACTAGATAGAATTAAACCTACTCCTGCTCCACCTATTATTCCTCCAACTAAGACATTAGTTAAAATGTCATCTACTAGCATTTTGTTTGGTAGTAAAGATAACATAGCTGATTGAATTGTTACTGCTATTAGTGTTCTAAAGAAGAATGTTTTACCTAAATTTTTATAAGCTACTATAAATAATGGTATATTTATTAAGTAATAGATAATACCACTAAAATCAAATGATGTTTTTAATTTAAATATATCTATAATTATACTTCTTAGTAACTGAGATAAACCTAGTATTCCTCCTGTATATAAATGATTAGGTACTACAAAGAAATTAATTGCAAAGCAGAATAGAAATGATCCTACTAGCAATTTAATTATATCTTTGACATCCCATCTAAGCGTTTCTTTAATTTTTTTCATACTACTTACCCTCTTTTTTATAATACATTTCTTTTGTTATTTGTAATTGTTTTATAATTGTTTCTTTATCAAATACTTTTTCTGTTTTATCGTTATTGGTAATAATGAAACCAGCTTTAGTAAATGTTTTAATAGCACTTTCTCTTGAGAGAGGAAATTCATCTATTAATTCATTTATATTATTTTTTTCAAAAGCTATTCTTTCTAATTCAATTAAAGCTTCATATGAATATCCTTTACCTCTATAGTTATAATCTATTAAGATACCCATGGAATGTGTTTCATTATCTGGATAATAATATATTTCTCCAATTGGTTCATCTATGTTTTTAGAATAGATATAAGCATAGTATCTATCTGGTTCATGGTTTATCCATCTATGATACCAATTAAGTAATTCTTCATCAGTTAAAGTAATTGTACCAGTATTTTTATCATATCCTTTTATATCTAAATCAAATCCAGCGTTATATGACATAGTATTAGGATTACTTAACCATTCTTTTCTAAAATGTAATTCATTAGTACTAGGTACTTTTAAATAAACTTTTTCCATATCACCACAACCTATAACATTATAACATAATAAAAACAGAATACTACTTCTGTTTTTGTTTATTAATAATTCTATTTCCAATAGTTTTCTTACCTAATAGTGAAAATATTAAATAAGTCCATACTAGAGGTACATGAATAACAAATAATAAAGCGAATAAACTATTGTGTTTAACTATAAACATATATCTGCATAAAAAGAATAATGGTAATACATAAATACATGTAATAATAGTATCTATAAAAAAAGCTTTACTCTTCATTACTATTTATCCTTTCTAAGAATTTGTTTAAACTATTGTACCAACTAAACATACCTTTTTTTCTTTCAGCAAACTTGTTATATTCTTCTTCATCGTATTCATGAGTAGATTTCCATCTATCAAGTGTTCTTTGATAACAAGTTTCTATATCTGTTCTTAGTACTATTATTTTTCCTTTTAAAATAGATATATCTTTAATGTTTCTATACTGAGCAGAATCTATAACAATAGTTTTATCTGTATCTTTATAGTAATCTAATACTTTTAAATAGAAATCATCAAAGTTAGTAATTAGATAATCTTTAGGAACATCTTTAAATATATTTCTTAATTTTACACTTTCTAAGTTATCTGATTCTTTATCACTAAAGACAATATCTGTATCTATAATTATATAATCTTTAAAATCTTTACAATAAGTAGATTTACCACTACCTGATTCTCCAGTTATATTTATTATTTTATCTTTAGTTATTTCTTTTATATATGGTTCTTTGGTAATAAATCTACTAATTAGTAAATCTGATTTTATTTCATTTAAGTATTTTATTACTTCATCATATATTTCTTTACCATTAGGAGCAGTTCCACTACTTTTATCTGGTGTAATAAAGTCATTTACTTCACTAAGTACTAAATCTATATTATCTTTATTAATTTTATCTTTGATTATTTGAAGTGACGTATTTTTATAACCACGAATAGCACAACCTATTAAAGATTTGTAAAATGATTTTTCTGGTAGATCAGATTTTAGATATATATTCATAGCTATATCATCAGTTACTAATCTAGGATTATGAAGAATTATTTTATTACTTCTAAATATACCATGAGGTGCAGATTCACTAGGGCATTCTATTACTTCAGCATCAACTGGTACTTCTACATCATATAGAGTGTCTCCTCTTATTAAGTATCTTAGTATTTTACTTTCAATAGAAAAATTAAATCCACCCATTTCTTTAGGATCAAAAGTAGATGGATTCCAATGCTCTGCTACATTTACTTCATCTATTTTATATTTAATATTACTATTAGCTCCTGATGTATTACCAAACATTACTTTTAGATATTTCATTTTATTCACCTTTTTTATATATACTAAATAATTCTAACATTTCTTTAGCTATACCATGTTTATCTTCATAAATACTCGCATTGCTAGTAATTATTTCTTCGATATTTTCTAATGGTAGATATTCTAAATGAAAGTTACCTTCTTTTTCTTTCTCTGTAAGATTTAAATTATTTAGATCTGGTTTTAAATCAGTTTTTACTTCAAAATAATATATTTCTGTTTTTCTATTTTTACCTTCTTCTGGCCAATCTTTCCAATAACCAATGGAACAAGCAAATGGTTCTATATCTTTAGCATTTAATACTAAACCAGTTTCTTCAGTTATTTCTCTGTTAACTGTATCAATTAGTTCTTCACCATCTTCAACATGTCCACCTGGAAATTGATATTCATGATTAGAATTAGCTAGTAATATTTCATTATTAGAATTAACTAATAATACTTTTACTCTTTTTACTACTTCTGTAATATCTTCATCTTTTAAATTATGTTTATTGGTTATAATCTGTTTCATATAATCACCAATTAAATTATAGCATAAAAAAAGGAACCAAATGTTCCTATTTAGATTCACAGTATTCAAATAGTTCTTCATGGGAATAGTTTTTATTTTTAACTATGTTAAAATCTTTATCACATTTAATTACATCATAGAATGGTGTGTCGTAATATAGAACTTCTTCATCTCCCCCAAGATATGTCGTAGTTTCTCTAAACATTGGAGCTTCATTATTACGTTTTACATTTATGTAATCAGTAAATAGTAAAATTCCTATTGATCCAACAAATATTGCTAATATTAGTAATAATCTTATTGATATTTTTATATTTCTGGTTAATTTAGAAATTCCTATTACAAATAAAACTATACCAAATACTGAATAGATACTACCCCAACTACTTTCACTAGGGAAGATCATTATAGCTGATAAAGATATAAATAAACCAAATATAACTAGTAATATTCCTATTACATTACTATATTTATTTATTTTTTTAGTTGAATAATCAATAGTATTAACTATGTTTTCTTCAAACTTTTCTTGGTATTTTTCTTTACTTATTTTTTCACCACTCATTAATTCATTAATGGTAATATCTAATTCATCACATAGTGGTTTAAATAAAGATAGATCTGGCATGTTACGACCATTCTCCCAATTACCAATTGATTTATCTGTTACACCTAATTTTTCAGCTAATTCTGATTGAGTCATTTTTTTATTCTTACGACATTTAGCTATGAATGCACCAATACGTTCTTGATTCATATTTTTTCCTTCTTTCTGTCTTAACTATACGTTAATTAGTATTATTTTTACAGGAAATGAAACTAGGGTTTAAAACTAGAAAAGATATTTCTAGTTATTTATTATCACCCGCTTTTATTATAACATAGAAAAAAAGACTATTATGATAGTGCATCATAAATAGTCTTTTTTATATCATTTGAATTATTATAATCAATATTATAATAATCAGCTATAAACTTAAATAAGCCTTCTTCTCCTTCATAAAATTTGTTGTTATATACTACATCTATCCTTGAAATATCAAATGGTTGTTCATCTGCTTCATAGAGACCATCTGATCCTATATGATACGGAACTCCCAAATATTCATAGTATTCTTTTAAGTTTTCATTTTGTTCTTCAAGGGTATCCCATTCTCCAGTTTCTTCGTGTCTCTTCATAACTTTTCGAGAATATTCATCAAGTATTTTTGCTGCTTCTACGTTTATATTTGCTAATTTAAGAAATTCTTTTTCTTTATAATCCATTTTATATGTTTCTGATATCATAACATCTCTTCTTCTTATACCAGTTACGCTATATATAACTTGGTAATATCTTGATAATAGTTGTTCGATTAAATTTTCTTTTTCAAAATGTTCTTCACCATATGCTTTTTCTCCACGGCTAATTCTAAGTCGATAATCATTAACCATTACATCAATTAAATTATTTATAAAACCAAATCTTGCATGTAGTAATGTTTGAGATAAACTTTCTGGATTATTTATGGCTTGATCTATAACTACATTGCCATTTTCATCTTTCTTTAAGGTTATAATTAATTCTCCGTCTACTTTTATATCTTCTATTTCACCATATAAGTCTAGAGTTTTTGTTGCTTTAAAACCACCTTTTATTTTTAACTCAATACTATTTTCATTTTTTGTGTAAGTTATTAAGTCTGAATAATTAATTATATCTTTAGCTTCATCAGTAGTTAGTTTGGTTAAAGAATACCCTCTTAAATTGTTATCATTTACTTCTCTAATAATAGGTATAAATCTAGCATTATCTACATATAGTCCCTCTGGATAATTTTTATAAGTATCTTTATTTGGAGCATTATCAAATAAAGGGTCCCAATTAATCATATCAGCAAAGATATTAAAGAAATATTTTGTACCGGAATACATTAATGAATACTTTTCTTCATCAGAGAAGTTTTCCATTGGGTCTGTTGAATTATATAATCCTTGTTCATATTCTTCATATTTTTGTTTTAGCATATTTTCATCATACTTCAGATTTTTTAATACTTCTAATTCTTTTTTAGCTTGTTGAATTTCTTGTCTACATTCTTCATCAGGGCATTCTTCTTCTGTATGATCTTTTAATAAAGTTTCTAAAGCATCAATTTGATTATCTTTTAAATAGTCTGTCATATATGGTAACTCTTCTGAAAGAAAACACATAGTATAATCTTTTAAGTCATTTATTTCATGAGAACATAAAATACCATTATCTACTATTTCTATCTTACTATTCATATCTATTTTTATAACTTTTAATGCTTTAGTTGCTATAGGTATAAGTATAGCTATAGCTATTATGATTATTCTTGATTTCTTCTTTTTAGTTATAAATGTTAGTAATAATAGTACGCTTAAAATAAAAATTGCTACAACTATTCTAATACCATTTGAAGTATTAGGATTAGTGTTTTGAGATAAAGTTAAGGGAAATACAAAATCTTCTTTATGAGTTGTTCCAAATACTTCTTTTATTAAAGGGGCTTTAACATATGTAATAGTTATATAACAAGTATTTTTACTATTAGCTTTTACTATGTTATTATCATCACAATTATATTTGTATTCAATATTTTCTGATTCTGATTTAAATGAATCATTATCTATTTGATAGTCTTCCTTTTCTTCATTAGCAATTATCATTTTATATGTTATGTAAGAATTAACTTTTATAAATTTTAAATCAGTATTAATTGATAAATCAGAAAAAGATACTTTAGATACTTCTTCTACATGATTATTTTCATATAATTCAACGCTTTCAATATACACTTTATCATTGGCTTTAACTATAAAAGGAAACAATAAAAATAATATAGTTATTATGTACTTTTTCATACTATCACCTATTTTAAGTATAACATATAAAAAAGAACTATTAAATTAGTTCTTTTCTTAATCAAATTGTAATAAATTTAATTCTATTTCTTCAGCATGATATCTATCTACTTTACCATTAATGATATTAATGACCATTTCACATGTTGCACTAACAATTGCTCTATTTAGATGTCCCCCAAATACTTCACCTTTGTCTATTCTAGCAACTATTGTGTTATTAAATCTTTTATATTCCATATTATTACTTCTTTCTTATTGAGCTTGGGGAGCTCTATATGCATATACAAAATTAACTATTCCTTCATGAAATGGTTGAGAACTATATGAACTAAATTGACCAGTAAGTCTTATTCTTTGTTCACTTCCACAATCATATTTTTCCCACATGCCATTTCCTAGTGAATTACCAAGTAAGAATACATGAGCTGGTACACCATTTGCTTCAGGGTTTGTAAAGACAATGTCTCCTGCTTTTAATTCAGATTGATTATTAATTCTTTTGAATCCTTGTTGTTCTAACCATGGAGCCATATTCCTAACAACTAGTCCTTGTTTATATGGTTGATTAGTATAACCGGCATTGTATAAAAACCAATCAACGCATCTATCACAGCTAGCTAATTTAGCATCATGATTAAATGCTGGATTAATCGGTGCATCGCCATAACTAAAATTATTAACTCTGATATAGTCTGTAATTTCTTTTGCTTCACTTAGTAAATGATTTACCCATTCATTTCCTTGAAGATTGCTACCATTTTGTTTTCTTTTTCTAGCCGCTTCTTGTTCTTCTTCTAGTAATCTTCTTTTTTCTTCTTGTTCTTTTTTTCTTTGTTGTTCTTTAATCTCTTCTTCCTTAGCTCTTAATTCATTAACTTTTTTTAAGGAAGCATTTTCCATACATGTATATAATGGTGTTGTATCATAACCTGCTACTTTAAAAATGTAAGGTACTATGGTTGGTATCATATATATAATCAATCCAGCTATAATACTTTTAAAAAATGATACTATATATTCTTTTATATTATCGTCTGTTGAGTGAGATATAATTACTTTAGACAATTTTATAATTGACGATATTACAATAATTAAGGGAGTTGCAATAAAAATTATCTTTAAAAATATTTTAAGCAAGTAAAATAAATATAAAGTATTGGATGTATCACACATATTTATATCTCCTTTCATTATTTACTATTCAATTATACCATAATAAAAGATTAAACAAGTTAATCTTTTATAGTTTAGTTATTTAATGAAAAGTAGTATATTTTTTCTTTTTCATTTAGATTATCTAAGAATACTGCTCCAAATTTTTCATAGTAATTATTTAATTCTGTTTTTAAGTATATCTTATTAAAGCCTAAATTATTTGCTTCTTTTAATATAGCATCATTAAGTAATTTAGAATATCCTTTTCCTCTATATTCTTTTTTTACATACATGGTAGCATACCAAGGAGTTAGATCTTTTCTATTTTCTCCATCATATTTAAATAGTGAAATGAAACCAATCATTGTTTGATTATCTATTAAAGCTAATACACTTATTACTTTGTCTTCATTATGAATTTTATTTTTCTTTTCAATTATATATTCTTTAGTAGTCTTTTTAGTTCCCCATTCTAGATTACATAGTTCTATATATTCAGTTAGATATTTATCATTATTTTTGATATTGATAATCTTCATCATTTCACCTTCTACTAAAATTATAACTTAAAGTATTTTATTGTAAATATAGTTCCATTTTTATTAGATTCTACACTAATTTTTCCATTATCTTCTTCTATAATAGTTTTAGCTAATGCTAAACCAATACCAATACTATCAGGTGTTGCATTTTCTCCTTTATAGAATCTTTCAAAGATATGAGATATATCTTTTTTAGATATGCCATCACCATAATCTTTTATTTCAATTGTAGAATATACGTTGTTATTATTTATATTAACAATTATTTTTTTATTGTCTTTGGAATGATCTATAGAGTTTTTTAATATGTTTGTTATTGCTTCTACTTGCCATTTATAATCACATATTATTTTGGAATCTTCTTTTACATTAAGTTCAATATTTATATTTCTTAAATCACATAAAGTAGATACATTTTTTATAGATTCTTGAACTATGTTTTCTAAAGTGTATTCTTTTTTTATAAAGTTAACTGTATTAGCATCAAATTTTGATAATTTTAAAATGGCTTGAACTAAGAAATTAATGTTAACAACATTTCTTTTTATGTCTATAATGAATTCATTTCTTATATCATTATCCATACCTGGATCTTCGATTATATTATCTAACATTACTAAAATACTTGTAAGTGGTGTTTTTAATTGATGAGAGATATCTTCTAATGATTTCTTTAGATTTATTTTATCTTTGTTGGAATTATCAGCTGCTTCTTTTAGCATAAGTGTAGTCTTATATATTTCATTTTTTAATATAGATAATTCATCTTCAGAAATTGTTTCTATTTGTAATTCGTAGTTCTTTTTATTTATTTGTTCTATACATTTTATAATTTCTTTTATATCTTTTTCTTTATTGTGGTTATATCTGATATATATTATTAATAATATAAGAATAGAAATTGTTAGAAATGACATGTTTACTATTAAGAATGTATGGTAGTCTTTATCATTTTTAATAAGTATAGATTGATTATCTATATCAATTCCATATTTAATTAAATCTTTAGAATCTAATTCATCACTGTTCAATATAGTGAAAATTTCTTCATCTGTTATTTCTGGGTATTTGTCTTTTATTATATGAATAATAGCACCAATTTTATTATTATAGTTATTAGTATAAACATGGTATTCATATATGTTTAAACCTAGGAACATAGTAAGTAAACATATAGATACTATTAAAGTAGAAATGATATATTTTTTTAATCTTATTTTATTCTTCATCTATTCTATACCCCATACCTTTTATAGTAGTAATTATATCTGTTCCTATTTTTTCTCTTATTCTTCTCATATAAACCGTAACAGTATGATCATCAACATAGTTTCCTGTCCATTCCCATATTTTATCTAAGATAACATTTCTACTAACAACTTTATTTAAGTTATTAAATAATAAATTAACTATTTTTAATTCAAGAGCTGTTAGTTCAATAACAGTATCTTCTTTTTTTAATACTAACTTATCCATATCAAATGAGATATCATTTATTTTAATAATGCTTTTCTTTTTAGATCTTAATAGTATTCTATTAACTCTAGCCATTAATTCTTTAGTACTAAATGGTTTGGTTATATAGTCTTCTGCTCCTTCATTTAAGCATTTAACAATTTCATCTTCTTCATCATTGGCAGTAAGAAAAATGGTGGGAATAGATGTGTTTTTAATTGTAGTTTTAAATAATTCAAATCCATTACCATCTGGTAAGGTAATATCAAGTATTATTAAATCTATATCGGAGTTATTTAATAGATATTCTTTTGAATCTTTTATATTATTTTTTACAGTTAATTTATAATTATTTTTTTCAAAAGAATAAGTAAGTCCTTTAATAATTGATTCTGTATCTTCAACTAATAAAATGTTCATATACATAGCTCCTTTCATTAAATAGTATTTTACCACAATATAAGGAGCTTTCGCTCCCAATATTAAATGTTTTCATTTCTTATTGTTTCAATTGTATTTTGTTTATTAATCTTACTCATTGAGTATTTCATTAAAGATGTTATTAATAGGAAGACAGCTAGAATTGAGATAATTATAGCCAGAGATGGAATTGGATAAGAAATACCCATTTCTCTTCCTAAGAAATAATAAATTAAGTAAGATAGGATAAGTCCTATAGGTAAACCAAATATTAATGATTTTAAACCCATAAAGATACTTTCTAAACGAATCATACGATTGAATTCTTTAGTTGTCATACCAATTGATTTTAGCATAGCAAATTCTTGCTTACGTAATTCCATATTAGTTGTAATTGTATTAAAGATGTTTGTTATACCAATTAAAGATATTACAATAATGAATCCATATAAGAAGATAGCTACTAATGTAAATAAACTATTCATAAGACGAGCATTTTCAGCACTGTTATTGATATTATAATTATATCCTTTTAAGTATTCATCCATGTCATCCTGTAATTTATCCGGATCAGAAGAATCAAAAACAATATTTACATGATAATCTATTACAGTATTATCACCTAGTTTATCATATAATTCATCACTTACTATTAGCATAGAATTATCATCGTTTTGGAAACCAAATGGTTTTTTATCTACTGTATCATAAACTTCTACTTCTATATTTTTTTCTTTACCATTTAAGATAACTGTTCCCGATACAATGTCTCCTTTTTTATAATTATAAGTATCTACATATTGATAAATCATTTTTCTTTTCTTTTCATCATATACTCCGACATGAGATTTATTGTATAAAATACCTTTGTCTTTAACTTTATCATAATCTAAATGTAGTTCATTTATGTAATCTTTATAAGAATCCTCTCCTACTGCTACAATATCAACATATGTACCTATTTCTTCATTTAAATCATAAAAGACTAAATTAGTATATTCATCAGTGTAATTGTTTTCTTTCATATTAAGTATTAGGAATCTTGCAATTGTGTAATGATTTATGTTCTCTAAATTGGTTACGCCTATTACTTTATTATATTCATTTTGATTTTGTTCATCTAAAGAAACACTCAAACTAATATTATAATCTTTTAATTGTAATTCTTCTTTTACAGAGACAAAAGCTAGTTGCATAAATGAATATAAGGCAATAAATACTGAAACTGAAATTATAATAGAAATAATTGTCGTACGATATTTTTTCTTATTACGTTTTAAATTTTTATATGAGATATCTCCACCTACTCCAAATAGTTTATTAATTATTCTAGGTGATTTTAAATTCTTAGATTTTATTCTTATTTCAGCACTATTTCTAATAGAATCAATTGGTGAAATTTTAGATGCACGATGTGCACTTCGAAGAGCTGATAAGTAAATAGTAATTGCACCTAATATGATTGATAAGATAATTGCAAGCCAAGATATTTTAAGAACAATACTTAGTCCATCTCCTAGAGCATCTTTTAAGAAATAATTACATACTATAACTAAAATAAATGATGCAAATAATCCAAGTAATATACCTAAAGGTATTCCTATTAAACCAAGGATGAATGCTTCATAGAAAACATTTTTCTTTATTTGTTTTTTAGTTGCTCCAATACTTTTTAACATACCATATTGTTTGGTTTTCTCAGTAATAGAAATATCAAAACTATTTTTAATACAGAAGACAGATGTAAAGACTATGATTACACAAACAATAGCAACAGCAACACCTAGTTCCCCTGCTCCACTACCCATACCTAATGGATTTGTTTGTAATGATATTAAATATCCATTAACAGATATATCGTATTTTGAATTAACTATTTCATTTTGGTATCTGTCATATTCTTCTTTTGTAACATCTTCATTTTCGCAATTAAATTTATTAAATAATTCTTCATCTACTTCTATAATACCAGCAATAGTATTACATGATTTTTTTAACCCTTCTTTTGTAAGTTTAGTATAAACATTAAGTTTACCATCTTCTTTAGAATCAATTGTGGCAAATGTATAACCTGGAGCAGAATATGATTCTATTCCAGAAGCTGGTCTTTCCATAATACCAACAACTTTATATTCTTTAGTTTCTGTGTCAATTATTTCTTCTTTGTATTCTTCTTCAGATTCAGCATTTTCATCAATAATGACATATGGGTTAGTTTGATTTAATTCTTCTCCATCTTGTTTTACTCTTTTTCCTACTTCTAATGTAATAGTATCTCCAATATTTAAAGTTAGTCTTCCGTTTGTTTTTAAATGAGTCGGAATTAATATTTCATTATCATTTTCTGGCATTCTTCCTTCTACTAAACGAACGGACAAATTATTAATAGATTCTTCTGTAAAACCTAAGATATATGCATATGGTTTAGAATCGTTTTTAGAATCAATCTTAGCATAACCAATTTCGCTTGTTGTATATATTTCTTCTACGTTACGATTATCTTTAATTCTATATAGTTCATTACTTGGTACATCATGAAAAGCTACATGATAATCACCATGCGTATATATTTCAAAGTTTATTAATGACTCTATTAAACTTGCATACATTGTTGATACTGCAGTAAGTAAAGCAACAGAAAGTAATATACCAATTATGGTTACAATAGTTCTTTTTTTATTTAATTTTAAATTTTTGATTGTCAATTTATTAAGTAAGTTCATATTACTCACCTACTATTTTTCCATCTTCAAGTTTTATGATACGATCTGCTACAGCAGCTATTTCCATGTTGTGAGTAATCATTATAATTGTTTGTTTTAATTCTTTATTAGATTTTTTTAGTAGCGCAACAATTTCATCGCTTGATTTGGAATCTAAATTACCAGTTGGTTCATCTGCAAGTATAATGGTCGGATTAGTAATTAAAGCACGACCTATACTTGTTCTTTGTTGTTGTCCACCTGATAATTCATTAGGAAGATGATTCCTTCTATTTTGTAATCCTAATAGTTTTAGCATATCGTCTAGTTTTTCTTTATCTGTCTCACGATTATCTAATGAAAGAGGCAATGTAATATTTTCCTCTACATTTAATATAGGTATTAAATTATAGAATTGGTAAATCAAACCTACTTGTCTTCTTCTAAAGATAGCGAGTTTATCATCATCAAAATCAAATATATCTTTACCATCTATAAATACTTTACCAGATGTTGGTCGATCAACTCCTCCAATTAAATGTAGTAATGTTGATTTACCAGAACCTGATGCACCAACTATTGCTACAAACTCACCTTTTTCTACTGAAAAAGATACATGATCTAAAGCAACTACTTTTGTTGAGCCTTTTCCATAAATTTTAGTTAAATTATCGACTTTTAATATTTCCATAATTATTTTCTCCTTTTTACAAGATTATTATATTATATTTAAAGTTACAACTAAGTTACAATGACAAAAAAAAGATAAAATTTTATTATTTTATCTTATGTTTTAATTATTTATTATAATTACTTAAGAATTCTTCTAGTTGTTGTTCATCTTCAAATATTGTTTCAAAGATATTATAAAGAGAATCAGTAGCATCAAATTCACCTATTGCGTAGCATTTCTTACCCATACCATATGCTATTCCTGCTTCAATATGTCCAGACTTACCAGCTGGTAAAACTAGTAATAAGTTTTTACATGCTTTTTCATTATCAAGATCTTGTTTAAAGATATTTAATACGATATCACTTTTTAAACCAAGGTTTTCAAATACTTGCATTTTTTCTTCTTCGGTTTGGCCTTCTTCTCCATAACTATTCATCGTTTCATCATTTTTTAAAAAGCAATAATAAGAAACATTATATTTATCAAAAATGTCACATATTCTTAAAATATTATCTTTATTTCTTGTTTTGCCTGCTATAAAGAATTCATGTTTTATTTCCATATATATCACCAACCTATCGTTATTATATCATATAAAAACGGATTCACATCCGTTCTATATATATTAATCTTCCGATCTATTATATTCATATACTAATGGCAAATTAATTTTCCTGTATTAGAATTTGCACCATAGATAGTACAACTTGTTTCATAATGTAAACTAGTGTATCCATTAGTTTTTGTATCACCGTTATAACTACCATCTGTACAAGTATAAGTATTCCCGTTTGAAATAGTTTTACATTGACCATTAGTAAATATTTTGTTTAAAATGGCAATATTACTAT
>Ga0247609_10001132_pt1 | contig 33034 bp, 34 predicted proteins | sample 172DNAGHGlowgp2_FD_193487 | JGI IMG/M metagenome (GOLD analysis project Ga0247609, IMG submission 193487) | Sheep rumen microbial communities from Palmerston North, Manawatu-Wanganui, New Zealand - 1728 DNA GHGlow gp2 | ecosystem: Host-associated > Mammals > Digestive system > Stomach > Rumen ... | reverse complement strand
GAGACCAGATGAAGGTCATCAAGGTTGTGAAATAGAACAGAAGTTCTTGGATATAGAAAAAAAGAGAGGCAGCCCAACGGTTGCCTCTCCTTTTTTATGGTGTACACAAAAAGAGTAAAGTCGTGTTGATTCCGACTTTAAGCATAGAATTTATCACAAAAATGTTAGTTGTTACATTAAACTCCGATATACATCTATCGTTTGTTTTGCAAAATTTTCGAGCGTGAATTGTTTTACTTGCTCAAGACCTTCGTCAACTAAACGATTTCGGAGATTGGGATTATTATGTAAATCGAGGATTGCTTGCGAAATGCTCTCAATTTTGTATGGATCTATGTAATAGCCTGCAGAACCGCCGACTTCGGGTAATGAGGTTGTATTACTCAAAATAACAGGCGTTTTGCTCTTAAACGCTTCCAAAATAGGTATTCCAAAACCTTCGTAGCGTGACGGATAAAGGAAGAATTCCGCACATTGGTAAATGGTTGGTAAAGCATTGTTTTCTATATCGCTACGGATTATGATTCTATCTTTAAGGTTGTGGTTTTCAATGTATGCCATCAGACGGCGCATATAATTGCGTCCCTTTCCCACAATCACAAGAGGAATGTTGATTTGGTCTTTTATTTCGTTGTAGGCTTCGGCAAGACTGAGTACGTTTTTACGGTCGGTAATTGCTCCCACATACAGCATATAATTTTTAGGAAAACCTAATTTCTCGAGTAAATCATGTTTCTCCTTGTCAGTGTATTCAGCATCGAAAATATTGCTGCACGTTTGATATACAACGTGGATTTTTTTCGGATCGATGTTGAAATTATCAATAATATCCTTTTTTGTCGCTTCGCTTGTCGCGATGATTGCGTTGGCGTTTGTGCACGAATTTCTCCATTTGATGTCATATATTTTTTTGTCAATCAATGGAAAATCGGCGGGAAACAATTTGTAAATCAAATCGTGGATGGTAACCACCGATTTGATTGCTGTTTTTTCAATGCCAACGGGCAATTCGTGGCTCAAGCCATGGTAAATGTCAATATCGTGTTCGAGCAGTGAGTTAAGAATCATTTTTGTCCGCCAAATAGATTTTGATGAGAATAAACTTGGCGTAACGGTCTCAAATTCTTGGGTATAGTAAAAGCTTTCTTCGTTGTAGGCGATTTTAGGCGAAAACAGCACGTATGTGTTTTCAGGATAAAGTTCCTTTAAACTACGGACTAAACTTCTGCTGTAATTGCCTAATCCTGTTCCATTTAGGAATAATCGTTTTGCATCAAACCCAATTTTATACATGCTCGAAGTTGCTTAATATGTTTACAATATGGATTGGTTTAATATTGATGTTGTTTCGTTCAATGTATGCTTTGATATTCATCAAGCAGGAAAATTCCGTACCTGTGATATATTCCGCACCAGATTCAACAGCGAAACGTACTTTTTGTTCAACCATTGCCGACGAAATATCTTTTTGTTTTATGGAAAATGTTCCGCCGAAACCGCAACAGGTCGTGCTTTCTTCCATCTCAACAATTTCAAGCCCTTTCACGTTTTGAAGTAACGTGCGTGGCTCTGTTGTCAGCCCGTATTCGCGGAGTGCTGAACAAGAATCGTGAACGGTGACTTTTCCGTTGAAAGTTGCTCCTAAATCGGTGATGTGCAATACATTAACAAGAAAATCGCAAATGTCGTAGATTCTGTTGGAAAGTTTTTCCGCTGCTTCTTTTTCTGCAGGAGTGTCGAACAACGAAGCATAGCGTCGTTTAATGAAACCAGTGCAAGAACCGCCTGGACTTACAATCACACGGTCTCCTTCGAAATCCTTTAAAAATTTTCTCGCTAATTCCCGCGTTTCTTGGGTATAGCCACTATTGAACTGCGGTTGTCCGCAACAAGTTTGTTTCGGGTTGTAGTGCACTTTGCAACCAACGTGCTCCAATATTGTAATCAGATTTTGCCCAATTTGCGGCTCAATCTGGTCAACAAAACAAGGAATAAACAAATCAACTTCCATACAGAAATTTTTATTTGCAAAAATAATGTTTTGTATGGAATTTATGAAAATAGAGTTAAAAATTATGGCGCAAAACCATAATTCTTAACCCATATTCTAACTATTCACAATTTCCGTTTGAATATTGATTGATTCTTGGTGAATTGCTTTAAAAGTTTTTTCAATCAACTCGCTGCTCAACCCTTTTTCAGCACCACGAGCAAGCTTGTCGGTCAAAATTTGGTCCCAACGATGTGACTGGAACACTTGCACATTGTTTTCCTTTTTCGTCTTACCCATTTCGCGGCACACGTCCATACGTTTCGAAAGCGTGTCGAGCAACATTTCGTCAAGCACGTCGATTTTTGCACGAAGTTCGCTCATAACTTCTTTGTAATCAGCATTATTTGTTCCTCGTTCACGAACAACCAAACTGTTCAGGATTTCGCCCAAATCTTTCGGCGTGAATTGTTGTTTCGAGTCGCTCAACGCCACGTCGGGATTGCAGTGCGATTCAATAATCAAACCGTTTGCACCCAAATCCAACGATTTTTGTGCCAATTCCTGGACATATTCGCGTTTTCCTGCCATGTGGCTTGGGTCGCAGATAATTGGCAATTCAGGGATTCGGCGATGTAATTCTATCGCCATCTGCCACTGCGGAGCGTTACGGTATTTTATTTTTTCGAACGATGAAAAACCACGGTGAATGGCACCGAGTTTCGTGATTCCAGCACCGGCAATTCGCTCGAAAGCGCCAATCCACAATTCCAAGTCGGGATTGATAGGATTCTTGATAAGCACAGGAATGTCAACGCCTTTCAACTCGTTGGCAATTTCTTGCACGGCAAACGGGTTCACCGTCGTGCGTGCACCAATCCAAAGAATGTCAACACCCATTTTGAGGGCTTCGTTCACGTGTTTCTGGCACGCAACTTCGGTTGCCGTAAGCATTCCGTATTCTTTTTTAACGCGTTTCAACCACGCCAATCCTTCGAAACCAACGCCTTCGAATGAGTTTGGACGAGTGCGAGGTTTCCAAATACCCGCACGGAAAATTTGTACACCAAGTTCTTTCAATCCTTTGGCAGTTTCCATTACCTGCTCTTCTGATTCTGCACTACATGGGCCTGCAATGATTACAGGACGCTTTGCGTTAATTCCCCATGTTTCTATACTATCTACTTTCATATAATAAAATATTTATTTTTTGTTGTAGAGACGCGATTAATCGCGTCTCTACGATTATACATTATCCTTTTAAAACGTCTTTAATTCTATTTGCTTCTTTTATTTCGTCAAACAATTCTTTTGTCTTGTCTTCAGCAATCAGTTGTTTGAAATGATTCAGCACGTCAATGTATTTGTCGATTGAATCCGTCAGGAAACGGGCGTTTTGGCGGAAAATCGGGGTCCACATTGCCGACGAACTTTTTGCGATTCGTACGGTTGAGGCGAAACCACTGCCTGCCATTTCGAAGATTTTCTTTTCCTCGTTTTTCTCAATTTCCTGAACCGTCAAGCTCAATGCGTATGCAATCACGTGCGTAAGGTGCGACACGTAGGCAATGTGTTTGTCGTGGTCTTCGGCCGACATATACAACACACTCATTCCCAAAAGTTTGTAGAGCATCAAGGCACGTTTCAACGCAAAATCGCTACTCAATTCCTTTTCGCAAATAATTGCTTTTTTATCCTTGAACAAACCCGCAAAAGCTGCTGTCGGACCCGAAAATTCCGTTCCCGCCATAGGGTGCGAAGCCACGAAATTTCCTCGGCGGGGATGGTTGCGAACCTTTCCGCAAATTCCTGCCTTTGTTGAACCCGTGTCGATTACAACGGCATCGTCGCGCATAGTGTCGAGAATTGACGGAAGCATTTCGCGAGCCGCATCAACGGGAATGGAAATGATAATTAAATCGGCTATCAAAACAGCTTGTTCCAGCGGCATAGCCATATCGATAATACCAAGTTCTATCGCTTTTTTCAGGTTTTCTTCGCTTGCATCGACTCCAATGATTTTTGTCTCAAATCCACGGGCGGAAAGCGCCATAGAACCGCCAATCAAACCTGTTCCTATAACTACAATATTCATATTAGTTTAAAATTTCGTAATTAAATTTTTCATCACGTTTATATTCTCCCAAGACCGAAAGATTTGAAACCACCTTCAACACGGCTGCCAAAGCGGCGTCAAACTTATTTTTGTCCTTCCATTCCAAATCCACGTAGAACGTGTATTGATAGGGACTTCCTAAAATAGGAAGCGATTGGATTTTTGTAAGATTTATTTCATGTTTCTTGAATTCTGCAAGCACATCGACCAGTGAGCCGGGTTGGTGCGTAAGTTCAAAGCAAATAGATGCCTTATTGTTTTCCTCGCTATCGACAGGAATGCGGCTCAGGGCAAGGAAACGCGTGTAGTTTTTCTTATGAGTTTGAATGTTTCTTGCCAAAATTTCAAGACCGTACAAATCGGCGGCATATTCGCTTGCTATTGCTGCTGCGTTGGTAAGTTTTTCTTCTTTGATTTTCTGTGCGCTCGAAGCCGTATCGGACCAGTTGATGATTTTCATATTAGGATAGTTGTCGAGAAAATCCTTGCTTTGCTGGATTGCTATGGGATGAGAATACACCTCGTGAATGTCTTCGATTTTCGTGCCCGGCAATACCATAAGATTTTGTGTGATGTGCAGTGAAATCTCACCGATGATTTTCAGCTTTGAACGTTTGAGCAACAAATAATTTTCGAGAATGCTGCCCGCTATTGTGTTTTCTATGGCACAAATGCCGTAATCGGCAGTGCCGTGCTCCACAGCCGAGAACAAATCCTTGAACTGGTTGCAGTTGAGCGTTGTAATGTCGTCGCCGAAATATTCTTTGGCGGCTATTTCGTGGAATGCTCCGTTCACACCTTGAATTGCAATTTTCATATTTATAGTTTTCAAAAAAAAAGCCCCGATTTTCATCGAGGCTTCGTTTATACAATTTTATTCATTTCAATTACATACACACAGCCTCGCTCTTACTTTCGTAAAAGAAGTAAAAATAAAAGTAAAAGAATGTGTTTTTTGTCTTCATACTTGTTTGTTTTGACGATGCAAATATATCAAAAAATCCAAAAGTTGTTACTGTAGAGCGGAAAAAATAGAGGAACTGTAAGAAATAAACGATGGTTTATAAGAAAATTGTTGTTAAGAATTTTCATGCAATTACGCTATTATTGATTATCGGCTTTGTTTTTCGTTAAAATATTCATCATCTCGGCTGGTCTTTCTCTGTAAAGTCGTATTTCTTCATTTATTTCTTCTTCTGTCAGTTGCGGAAGCTGACCATTTTCAGCCATTTGTCTAATTTTATGGAACGCGTTCCAGCCTTTTTTATACACATCTGCTTCTTCTCCTTCAATCTCAAACGGGATTTTTTTCTTTCTCACTACGGCGCTTGCAAATACATTCATTGCGGTGTTTGAGCTCATACCAAATTGTGCGCAAAGTTCATCGAACTTTGCCTTTAACTGTGAGTCCATACGGACTGTCATTGATACTTGTGCCATAATCTATTTGCTAAAATTTGACGTAAATATATATCATTTTGCCATAAAATGCAATAAATTTCAATATGATTTAAATTAACTTCCTCAAAAACGACTAACGGGAATCCTTGCCATTTGCCGTTTTCTTGATTTAGCAGTTGCGGTGGCAGTATGTGTAAAATTTGCACATACTGGAACAACAAAAATTTTAATTGTAGGATAATCACATTGTGGCAACCTTACAGAGATTTCTTGCCTCGCTTTGCTTGGCTACGAAATGATGCGATTTTTGGAAAGGGAATAAAGAAAGGCAACCTTGCGGCAGCCTTTCATTTACACTTTATTCTGATTTATCTCACATCTTGAACAAGGCGGACGGAACATCCACAATAACAATGGGCATTAACTCCTCGAGCCTGTATAGATGCCGTTTTATTCTGGCTGATATAGAAGGTCATTGTGGCAGCAGATCTAGTATCTTCTGATACGTGTAGCTGCCGTAAATCTGACATCCAATAATACCCCCTCGATGCTTCCCATTCCAAACCAATGCGACGACCAGCACTTGGGAAAAAAACAGCACCGTTATTTTCCATTTTACTCCACTCGCTAGCTGAATAACTGTTCATTGTTATATCAGCCCTATACCTAGGCCCTGTCGTCAAATCAGCCTCGTTAAAACTTAAAAAAATTAAACCATTTGGTAATGTCCAGTTGTCAGGTAATAATATAATCCCCTCTACTCCGTTAATATTTGCCATGCCACATTTACTTGGTGCGTTAGTTCTTGTAAAGAGAAGATACTCCCATTCTTCTTGTGAAAGCGTTCGCCATATTCCCGCCTTATTGCCTCCATTGGAGATGGCATTGTTCTGGCCCCAATCATACGGAGTACCAGAAATGGAAGAACAAACCTCATAAGTAACATAATCGAAAGATGATGTACTTGTCAAATATGGATAATATTTCTTGTATCCACTTGTCCCATAACCGAACAAATCTATCCAACCACTATAGGAACTTGAGATATTGGAATTTTCTTCACCAACCATATCGTATTGGTTTTCGGCAAAACGCCATATACCAGTGCTCGCTTGATATTGCAAATTACCTTGCGAGAAATACACTTTCTTTGTCTCGCTCACCGAAAAGCCAGCATATATTATACCGTTTGTTATCATACCATTCGTAGTAAATGTAATAGTTTCTCCGTAACTTATCCCCTCATTGTTTATGGCATACGCACGAACATAGTATGTAGTTTCTTTTTCCAAGGACGAAAGTTTTACACTAAAACAGCCCGTTCCCGTTCCGCTTATTGTTTTATTATCAGCAATTGTTGGATTAGAAGATGTTCCCCAACACAATCCTCGTTCTGTCACAGATGCACCATTATCGGAAGTTACATCTCCTCCCACTATCGCCTCGGAAATAGAAACATAGGTTGCTTGTGTGGTAACAACGGTTGGACTGGACGCAATCACTGGTGTGGTAAAGTTAATAGGTTCTGCATTGGTTGTTCCTGCACTATTCACAGCATATGCTCTTGCATAATACGTTTCTCCTGGTGTAAGTGAAGTGAATTCAATAGTAAATTCGCCAATACCCGTTCCACTTGTTTGTTTTATGGTTGGAGCCGAGAGCGAGGCACATTTTATACCTCGTTCTGTAACCGCAGCACCATTATCGGCAGTTACCTTTCCTGTAATTGTTGCCGATGTATATGAAATATTGGTTACTTCTACTGTGATTACACTTGGTTTATAGACTTTCTCCGTAGTAAATGAAATAGCCGTTCCATATGCTGTCCCGGCACTATTTTTAGCATAAGCACGTACATAATATGTCGTTCCTGCATCCAATCCTGTTATGTCTGTCTCAAATATTCCCGTTCCCTTGCCAACAGTTATTTTACTATCGCTTATAGTTGGTGTTGTGCCTGTACTCCAACAAACGCCCCGTTCCGTTACCGTCGCTCCACCGTCGGCAGTTACATTTCCGCCAACAGTTGCCGTGGTGTATGAAATATTGGTTGCCTCTGTTGTGGTAATAGTAGGAATTGTATTTAAATAAAAAGTCTTTACCTCTCCGTATGCAGTACCTGCTGAATTTGTTGCATACGCACGAACATAATACGTTATTCCTCTGGTCACAACATTCATATTATAGGAAAAAAATCCTGTGCCACCATCAACAGTTATTTTACTATCGTTTATAGTTGGATTGGGATTTGTTGTACTATAACAAAAACCTCGTGCAGTCACATTTGCTCCGTTTTCGGATTCCACTTTCCCATTTAACGCTATGGAATTTGTATAAACAGTCAAGTCATTTGTCGTTACAGTGGGTTCGGTACTTTTTATTGTCGTGAATGTTTCTTCCGCTCCGTAAATTATTCCATTGGGAGTTATTGCGTATGCTCGGACATAATATTTTACACCATCAACAAATCCACCGCGATTTGTTGAAAACGATCCAGCACCACTGCCAATAGATTGTTTATTATCGTTTATAGTCGGATTGGTGGTTGTACCCCAACAAACACCTTTCTCTGTTATTGTCGCTTCGTTATCAGCTTCCACACTTCCTCCTATAGTTGCCGTGGTGTATGAAAAACTAGTTATAATGGTAGATACAGACAAACCTGGCTGAAATGTGAAACTAATATCCGTATTCTCTGTAATCACCATTGTCTTTATATCGGTTTGCCCTTTATAATATCCTGTAAATTCAAATTCATCATCTTCGTTATAGCTGATTTCTTCTTCATCAGATTTCAAAATCGCGATAGAGTTTTCATAATCAACATTGAAAATTCCAACTTGCGAATTTTGTGTCAGCAAAAGTTTTATTGAAGCAGTGAGGTTATCAGCAACCGCAACCAATACATATACACCAGCGGGGGCGCCTATCTGAAAAGTGTGCTGTCCTGCGTTTATGTTGTTTGCATAACGAGCCACAACGCTTCCATTAGACGAATATAACGTAAAGTTCAGTTGTGACGTTTTTTCTAAATTTACAACCACGTTGTTATTAGCCGTCTGTTGCAGAAATGCTGAATTAGTAATTGTTTCTATTGGCAATTCTTGTTTGCCGACTTTAAGCATAGAAATGGTAAAATTAGGAGCGTACAACATTCTCGTTTCATTTGAAACGGTATTTTTAACTTGTACGCTATCCATTTCTACATTTGCGGAAAATGAAACCGTGTAATTGGTTTGGGCAACCAAACTGATGGCACCGACCAACATTGCTACGAAAATTGAATAAATTTTTCTCATATTAATAACGTATTATTTGTTTTCATCACTTTTTGTTTCAGTATTTTCTTCTTGTCGTGATTCTTTTCGTTTTGTGTTTTCATAATCAGTAAGGTACTCATAATCACTGAAAACCAAGTAGTACACTTTCCTTATATAATTATTCATACCTATATACGCAACGAATATGGAAATCAATAACCCCATTTCTATGAGCATAATTTTGCAACAACAAAATGAACAACAATAGAGAATCGGTATTAAAACAAAACTTATAACAGCTGCCACAATCCAATTTTGAAAAAAAGCGATATGGGATTCCAATATTGGAATATTCTTATTGTAGGTGTTTTTGGCAACATAATAGTATCGCTTAAAATATTCTGGGGTATCTAATTCTGTAATAGTTTTATCATCAGGTAGTGAATCTTTTTCTTTTTTGTATTTACGATATTCAGTGTTAATCTCTTCAATATCATTCCTTTTTCCCTTCCATATTACGGAAGCAATTAACTTGCAAACAAAACCGAGTAATAATACAATACCAAATAGTGAGACTTCCACTATCCAGTTTGTGTCAGCACCAGTTGGTAAAATTTTACAACAAAAACAACTGTCGGCAAACAGGCACACGGTAAGTATCAACGCCCCTGGCACAACCAATGATACTAAATCGTAAAAAGTTCCTTTTTCAAAGAATTTCATTTCTTCCAATTTTAATTTTCCAAAATTAAAATCTTAAATATTCCATTTTTCAAAAAACTCTATCCAATTAAGATACAGATGTGTGTCTATTTTTGATACACATTGTTTTATTTTAGAGCAGTTTCATAATATTTAAAGAAATTGTGGTTAAGGACGACGGATATTCTCAGCAACAAATCGGTGTGTAGCGATGAACTTCTAAAAATTTTATACAAGTGATTTCGTGTGCAAGGAATTTGTTCGGCAAGCCACTTCACCGAACGTCCTTGTACCTTCAATTGCATTTGAATTATGCGACCAATATGTATTTCATCGTAAGGTTGTCCCATAAAAAAAGCGTTAGCCGTTCGTTTGAGTCTTATTTTTACTGAAGGCGTCTGGAATAGCCGTTGGGTAAATAAGTACGAATCAGCTCACGCTCGAAACGTGAACCTCCACTTACTTATTCTCACCCATAAGTTTTCCAGACTTTTCAGTAAAGAGAATAAGAGCGTAAAGCTCAGTATGTTACTTCAAATCTTTCTGTTTCTTGTTTTTGTTTTACGATTATACTTTGCAAATATATAAGAATTTGGGAAGATTGTGAAATAACTATTTTCTCCCCAAAAAGAAGTACAAAGTTTGCAAAAGGAATTTGTTCCTTTTCTTTCGGCGACGAAAAAAAGGGCTGTCATATTGTGGCAGCCCTTTTGTTAATCCCATTATTTATAGTTCGATTATTTTTTGAAATAACGGTTGAACAATCCTTGGAAGCCTTGTCCGTGGCGGGCTTCGTCTTTTGCCATTTCGTGGACGGTGTCGTGGATGGCGTCAAGGTTTTGTTCTTTTGCATTTTTAGCGATGCGCATTTTATCTTCGCAAGCGCCTGCTTCCGCCATCATACGTTTTTCAAGGTTTGTTTTGGTGTCCCACACGATTTCGCCGAGCAATTCCGCAAATTTAGCCGCATGTTCAGCTTCCTCGAACGCGTAGCGTTTGAAAGCCTCGGCGATTTCAGGATACCCTTCGCGGTCGGCTTGGCGGCTCATTGCGAGATACATACCCACTTCGGAACATTCGCCCATAAAATGCGCGTTCAGGTCTTTTTTCATTTCTTCGGAACAATTTTTAGCGATGCCAACCACGTGCTCGGTCACGAAGTTCAGCGTGTCGGCGGCTATTTTCCATGTTACTATTTGCTTGCATTGCGGACAGCGTTCTGGAGCTTCGTCGCCTTCGTGGACATATCCACATACGGGACAGATGAATTTTTTTGCCATAATTTTTAAGTTTTATTTGTTGTTACTAATAATTTTCAGCTTTTACTTGGAAATAAGCCTGCGGATGGTTGCAAACAGGGCAAACTTCAGGCGCATTCTTGCCGATGACAATGTGGCCGCAGTTCGAGCACTGCCAAATCATATCTTTGTCTTTCGAGAACACAAGGCCGCCTTTGATGTTAGCCAACAATTTTTTGTAGCGTTCTTCGTGTTCCTTTTCGATTTTTGCCACGCCTTCAAACAAGTCGGCGATGTCGTTGAATCCTTCTTCACGGGCTTCTTTTGCGAATGTGGCGTACATGTCGGTCCATTCGTAGTTTTCGCCGTCAGCGGCATCTTGCAGGTTAGTTATTGTGTCGGGAACTTTACCGTCGTGGAGCAGTTTGAACCAAATTTTTGCGTGTTCCTTTTCGTTGTTGGCAGTTTCTTCGAAAATGCTTGCGATTTGCACAAAACCGTCTTTTTTTGCTTTCGACGCATAATATGTGTATTTGTTACGGGCTTGCGACTCGCCAGCGAAAGCGGTCTGCAAGTTTTTTTCTGTTTTTGAACCTTTTAATTCCATACGTTTTTGTTTTAAATGATTTAATTTCTGAGTTTACAAATTTCGTAAATTCTTGGAGAAATAAAACCTATGATTGCAGAAAAAAGACCAACTTGATTTATATTTTTTTTATCTTTGTGACAAATAAAAACAAAAGTATATGAAAGGCAAATATCAAAAACTTATTATTATCGGCATTGCTGCCGTTTTTTTCTTGATTGTTTTCGGAAATAGTATGTTCATTAAGTTGGAGGCTACGGAACGTGGTGTGATTTTCCGTCAGTTTACCACAGGTTTGGATAAGGAAAATGTGTATGAACCTGGTTTCCATGTAATTGCGCCATGGAACGATATGTACGTGTTCAACGTGGCTGAACAAAAAGTGGAAGAAACAATGGATGTGTTGGATAAAAACGGACTTTCCATCAATATAGAAATCACCGTTCGTTTCTTCCCAATCTACAATCGTGTGGGATATTTGTACGAACAATTCCGTACCGATTATGCGAATTTGCTGGTGATTCCTGAAGTCCGTTCATCAGTTCGACAAGTTGCTGGTCGTTATTCGGCTGAGGAAATTTATTCAACGAAACGTTCCGAAGTTGAGCAGACGATTATTGACGAAGCCGGCAAGAAACTTCGCGACAACCACATAGAAATGAAGGCGTTGCTGATTCGTTCCATCAACCTTCCGCAAGACATCCGCCAAGCAATTGAAAGCAAGTTGAAACAAGAACAGGAAGCACTTGCGTACCAATTCCGTTTGGAAAAAGAAAAATCGGAGGCTGAACGTAAGAAAATCGCCGCTGAAGGTGAGGCTCGCGCCAACAATATCATCAACAACAGTTTGACACCAAACTTGTTGAAGATGCGTGGTATTGAAGCCACATTGGAATTGAGCAAATCGCAAAACTCAAAAACTGTGATTGTGGGCAATTCCGGAAGCAACGGACTTCCACTGATTCTTGGAGATAAATAAACGTTATGCCGTTTATATGTGTACAACAAAGGCTGGTTGAAATGTTTCGACCAGCCTTTGTATTACTTAACTCTAAACAATAGTATTTCTTTGTACATTGGAGGATAAACGGCAGCGTCTGATTTGTAAAATCGTTTTATTGTTATGCAATCGTTGTTGTGGACAATAATCGGACAAATTGATTTTTCATGCTCTACCAATCTTTCTATTTGTAACGTATCTTTAGTTAGGAGTCCATATATACTTTTATTTACGATATTCCCTGACTGATAGTACAGTGTGTCATTGTCAGAAAAGGTTAGTTGCGAAACTTCTTTTCCATACATAATTTCACGCCAATCGCCATACAAAGATAGTGGTTGCTGTATAGTAATTTTTTTGTTTTTAGTAAATATCAAAACACCATTAGACATAAGGAATAATGTGTCGTTAGTCACAAAAACTTTATTTGTGTCCTGTAATGAGAGAAAAATCTTTGAATTTAAATTTGAATCGAACACGTATGTTGGTTCAATATTAGAAAATATAATCTCACCATCAACAAAAACATACTGATTATAAATATCTTCATTTGTTGGGGTATTATATTGTTCATCATTCGGTCGATAATCTATACCACCAATCATACTGCCTGAAACATGGTTGTTTTCCAGAAATTTTAGAGTCATTTCTGGAATATTTTCAGCTGTTATGATTTCACAATTTGCAGTGTCAACAAATGCGTCAAAAATCCATTCTGTCAATATTTCATTTAGATGCGCATTCCCCCATTGAATGGTATCAAAGCTAATGGCATTGTAAAAACACACACAACTTGTTTTTTCGTCGCCATTATGTTTGTTTGTGTCATCTTTTTTACAAGAGCAAAATGCAATGCAGACAAGGTAAACTAAAAATATTTTTTTCATATCAATAATATTCTGTAATATTCTGTTTTCAGATAAGCGAAGTCCGTTAAACAAAATCCGAAATAAAGATGTTTCAAATGTATGAATTAGTTTCCTATTTTGTATATTTGCGAAAGGAAATTGAGGAAGTTTGTTTTTATGATAAATAAATCGATCAAAGAGTTATTGCCTAAAATTCAAGCATATTTGGTGACAAAGCCTGTTACCAAAGCATGGTTGTTTGGTTCCTGTTCTCGAGGAGAAGAAACTCCCGATAGTGATATTGATTTATTGGTTTCCTATGATAAGAATGCTCATGTAGGTCTTTTTACAATTGCAGGAATGTATGTGGACTTGAAAAAAATGCTGAATCGTGAGATTGACCTTGTAGAAGATGGAACACTATTGCCATTCGCAGTTGAAAGTGCCGAACGGGATAAAATATTAATTTATGAGAGAGCCGATTAGAGATTCCGAACGATTGCATCATATTCTCAATGCATGCAATCTTTTAATCAACCGCCAAGCGCAGGACTCAATTCAAGATTTGAAAAACGATCCTATTAAGTTTTACGGATATGTGAAATTGATTGAAATTATAGGTGAAGCCACATACAAGATAACAAAAGATTTAAAGAACTCTCATGCTGAGATTCCATGGAGTGTTATGGAATCAATGCGACATGTCTTGGTTCACGATTATTATAGAATAAGTCATGAAAAACTTTGGAATACTATTGTGTATGATATTCCAGCACTGAAACCGATGGTCGAAAAGGTTATTAGTGAATTGCAGAAATAATATTTTTAACAAATCGAAAATGATATGAAGAAATTCGTTTCCCTAATTTTTGCGGTTGTTTTGGCAATGGTGTCGAGTGTGGCATTTGCCCAAAATTATCTCACATTCAAAGCGTTGGAAAAATCTTCGGTGACGATTTTGAATAGTGGTTCGTCGAATCCCGATGTGCAATATTCGTTTGATGGAAGCTCGTGGAATTCGTTTGTTTCGGGAAAAGCGGTATCCATCGACGCATTCCAGTCAATGTATGTGAAGGGAAACAACGCCGCTGGATTTTCGTCTTCCGAAAACGACTATACTTCGTTTGTTATGAATGGGAAAATCAGCGCGTCGGGAAGCGTGATGAGCTTGATTGACCAAACGGGCGAATCAACGGTGATTCCGAACAAGTGCTGCTTTTTGAGTTTGTTCAACGGCTGCGAAGCTTTAATTTCCGCACCTGAATTACCAGCAACAACCTTGACGGAGAAATGTTATTATATGATGTTTATGGGCTGCAGTCAGTTGGCTGTTGCGCCCAATTTACCAGCAAAAATCTTGGAAAAGGAATGCTATTTGGGAATGTTTTTTAATACCAACATTCAAAAAATGAACGTCGGTTTTTCTGATTGGAATGTGGCTGGAAATTCCACATATTCCCTGTCGTTTAACATATATGATTGTATGCGGGGAGTGATTGTTTGTCCAACCGACTTGGAAATCAAACGAAACGAAAAGAATGGTGGAAACTTTATCCCAATGTATTGGTTGGTGAATCCGCATTCCGTGAAAGTTGCGGAAAATTCGAAGGATTATGTGGCGGTGAGTCCGTCGGGTTTTGCCACAAATTATCCGCAATTTGAAAGTTCGTATTCGGTTGATAGGACTGTTTCTGCGTTTACCCAAGCGGAAAAAGATTTGGCAAATACGGCAAAAGATTGTGATTATTTGTCAGATGTGGAAAAGGAAATGGTGCAGCTGATGAATCTTGTGCGGATGGACGGCGTGAAGTTCACCAACGAATATGTGTCGGATTTAGTTGGTTCAACCAACACGTATGAATCTTCGTTGATTGAGGATTTGAAAAACGTGAAAGATCTGCCGTTGCTTTATCCAAACGAGAGATTGTATGAGGCGGCGTTGTACCATAACAAGGAAATGGCTTCGGTAAATTCGTTGCAACACGAATCTCCCGATGGTACCAATCCGGGCGACCGAGTACGGCAATTCTACAACTGGGGAAGTATTGCCGAGAATATCGGATATGGTTCTTATCCTGCATCGGCGCTCGAAATTTTGCGTGGCTATTTGATTGACGAATACAGCGTTTCGGAGGATTTATATGGACACCGCTACAATATCATTTCCAGCGAAAATTGCACCCGAATTGGTTTTTCGGTGTATTACGATGAGGTACACAAAGTGTATTGGGACACGCAGGATTTTGCTGATGCAAATGACGATTATTCTCTGGAATACGAAAACAACTATTCGCAGGAGGAAATGGTGGAATTTACCGTTGCCGACAGAAGTGCCGAGGGCGTTTCGCTTGAGAAAGTGTTGGCTAATGGTGTGGAAATTTCTGTTTCCGATTTCAAAGGTAGTTTTGCTATGAAAGATTTTGCCTCTGATGTGGTGATTACGGCGGTGTATTCGGATGAGTCGGGCTCTACCCCTGGTGATGATGTACCAGGAGATGATATAATAGATACGTGTGGCGATGTGCTAAACAACATTGCGGTGTATGCTTTCCCGAGTCCAGCTCAGTCGGATTCCGATGTGGTTATAACAGTTGACGGTTTTTCCGAATGGAATGGCTTGCAAATAGCAATTTTCGATGCGAATGGGCATATTGTTAAAATTGTTGATTCCGTCGCAAAATATAATACGGTTCGTTTGCCATCGGGTGTTTATGCAGGAATAGCAAGCGATGGACGGATTTCTAAATCGTTCCGAATCGTTGTGCGGTAATTTATTTACTTTCATCGTATAGTGAAGTTTAATACACAATGTCATTAAAAAAGAATCTTTGTTAGCACGACATTCCGACTGAGCCGAGAGGCGTTTAGAAAATCAACGGAGTGGAGCGTGAAAGGCGTTGGTGCCTTGTACGAAAAACTCCAACTTACGAAAATATGGCACTTCAACGCCTTTAGCGGAACGTAGTTGATTTTTAGCCGAGCGGGTCCGTCGGCGGCCTTTCTTTGGGTTCCGTTTCTTTCGCCGCCGAAAGAAATGGAACAGATTTTTGCTGGATTAAAGTGGCTAATTCTGTTATTTTTTAATTCCAATTTTCTTGAAAAAATCGTCGGCGAGTTCGTTCACGTCGTCGGAAATGTGGAAGAAGTAAACCAACGAGCAAAACAAAATTGTGATTATTCCGCTTTTGATGGCAATGTTTGCAATAAGGCTTGTTGTTTCGGGAATGCAAGTTGTTATGCCAAAGGAGATTAATCCAAAAACTAAAATCCAAATGTGTTTGAGGGAATAGGGCTGTAGTTTGAATTTTCGGTTCACATACAAAAACGCCACAAGATTGTACAATATTCGGGCAAACGACGATGAAGCGGCGGCTCCCACGATTCCGTATTTGGGAATTGCCACAAGATTTAAAAGAATTATGACGATAATCAGTCCAATTGTCCAATGCGAAAGTTTTTGATACTGAGGCGAATTACTCACAATATCTTTGTTTACGCCCGAAGCCATGTCGCTCAAATAAAATATGCCAATAAAAATGATGACTCCTCGTCCGATGCCGAATTTCTCAGGTAGAATCTGGAAAATGTAATCAAGGTTCACGCATAGTCCGAAGAACACCAATGTGCCGATAATGAGCAACGTGAGTGTGCTTTTTTCGTATATCAGTTGCAGTTGCTCGCGGTCGTTTCGCTTCCACGCTTCGGCAACCAAAGTTGAGGTGATTTTCTGTAACGCGCGGTTGGGCATAATCACCATTGTGGCGAAATACGAGCAGGTTGTGTAGATTCCCACGTGTGCGAGCGGACTTTCAATCATCAGCTTCTCAATCATAATTTGGTCGATGTTGATGACGATGATATTTGCCGAGGTGATAATCATTCCGTACATACTTACACGGAACAGTTCCTTTGCCATATCCTTGTTGATAAGCGAAAAATCGGGGCGGAGAAACAGTTGCCCGTCGCCGATGAGCGCCACAATCATATATATGAGAATGAGCGCGTAGCAAACCACATACCAATGCGCAAATGCGTTGAAGTTGAATAAATGAAAACTGTAACAGATAGTGAGTGTGAATGTTAGGATTCTCAACATCACTTCTTTCATAAACAATCCCCGTGTGGCTTTTAGGAGCGCTTTTGTGTAGCTGTCGAAAATGTTGAAGAACGCCACGCAGATAAACATTGGGACAATCAGAATGGCGTAGTCTTGCATAAGATTGCCGCTTTTGCTGTTGTTTTGGATGAGGTAGGGGTACAATAAATAGAAAATTCCTATGGAAAGGATTGCCGCCACCGTGACCACGGCAATGGTGAGGAACAGAAATCCATTGTGTTTCTTTTCCTTATTTTTGAAATAGGGAAACATTCTTGTGATGGTGTTCACAAAGCCCGCCGAGGCGAACTGGGCGAACAGAGTTCCGTAGGTCACCAAAAGATTGAGCATACCAATTTGGTCGGCTTCAAGATAGTTGGGAAACAGCAAAGCACTCGTCACAAAGCCTAACGCCGCGCCGAGATAAACCCATGCGGAGCCAACAAGCGACTGAGTGCGAACAATTCCCATTATGCAACCTCTTCGTTATTTTTTTTCAATGCAGAATAGATTTCGTAACCAATTGCTGCGAAGAAACTTATGAGCAGTATGATTGAGAATATCAGTGAAACAACATCGGTTTTGTGGAACAATGTCGGTTCGAATTTGAATACAATCTCGTGATTGCCAGCAGGAATTTCCAGCGCACGGAGCACGTAGTTCACTCGGAAGTGTGGCGTTAAATTGCCGTCGATATAGGCGTTCCAACCTTTCTTGAAATAGATTTCCGAGAATACCGCAACGCCGTTTTGTGCGTTGTTTGACGTGTAGTGCAATTCAATTGGAGAATATGAATTTAATTTGATTGTCGCACTTGAATCAACCGTGAACGTTGTGTCGGCAACGGCGAATTGTTTGTCAACGTAGGCATTTTCCGCAGGCGTAAAATCTTTCGCCATAATTGAGGCAAGTTCTGCGTTAGCATTTGGAACTGTATGTAAGTTTTTCACAAACCATGCGTTTCCCATAGCGTGCTCGTTAATTTGCGCAATTGGGTAATTGTCGTCGGCGTTCACAATGAAATACTTGGTGTTCAGCATATTATACACGTTCCAGTTTTGTTTTGACAAGCAGGAATCAATCAAATCTTGGTAACGGCTGAGTTTTGCGCCGTGGTAGCCGCCAATCGATTTATGGAAATACGATGTGCTTGCGTCGTTGAACGGACTTACCGTCAAGTTCATCACACGGAAATTCGGGTCGGTGTCTTGCAGAATCATACGGTTCGCGCGTGTTGGCTGGAATAGGTATTCTGATTTTTTGCGGAAATCCGTGTCGTTGAGGTATCGTTTGTTCACAGGATACATATCAACTGTTACAATAATCGCCAGCAGAATGACAGCAACCGTTGGTTTCAGTTTGTTGAATCGGAACAGAGCGAGCACAACGTAGGTTGCCACCACAATCAGCAGCGAACGCCACAAATCCGACAGCATCATAGCCTTTCGGTCGGCTTGTAGGGCTGGAAGAAGCCAGTCGGGAAGCATTTCGGCATCGTGTGGACCTTGGTACGACCACAATCCGGCGGTAAAAATTAGAAAAAGCAACAATCCGCCAACAATTCCAAGTGCAATGGAAAGTTTTTTGAACGAAAATGCGGTGTCTTCGTCTTTGAAAAATTTTTGTAAGGCTAAAACTGCCATAAGTGGTATTGCAAATTCTGCAATCACAAGCACCATCGAAACTGTTCGGAAACGATTGTAGCCTGGCACGTAGTCGAGGAAGAAGTCGGTGAGAATCATAAAGTTGCTTCCCCACGCGAGCATGATTGACAGCGCGGTTATGATGACTATCCACCATTTTAAAGCCCCGGTAACGTATATCAGACCGAACACAAATAGGAAAATCACAATTGCACCAATGTAAACCGGTCCTGAAGTGAAAACTTGGTCGCCCCAGTATGTTGGCATACTCTTGATGTGCGATTTTGCATTTGGTACGCCGTTCTGTTTCAGTGTTTTATACACTTCCGAATCCGTGTCGAGTTCGCCAGCGGTTGCACCACCTTTGAAGTTTGGCACAAGTAAGTCGAGCGTTTCGTCTATGCCATAACTCCACGTGGTCGCATAGTCTTTGTCAAGACCTTGGTTTTGCTTGTCGTCGCTCACCAAATCCGATTTTCCACGGATTGATTCACGGGTGTAGTCATACACCGAGTAAAAACGGCTGAAGTCGGCACCAACGGCAAGTATCAGACCTATAAGCAGATACAACGATGGCTTTATGAAATCGCGTTTGAATTCTTTTTCTTTTATTGATTTAGAAATTGCGAAACCAACCAATACAATGCATATAATGGCGGTGTAGTAAGTTATTTGTAAGTGGTTGGCAATCAGTTGCAACGCCATTGCCATAGTGAAGACTGCCGTTCCGAGCAACAATTTCCGTTGCCAATACACAGCGTAAACCGAGGCGATGATAAGCGGCATATAGCCAAGTGCGACGGCTTTGGTTACGTGTCCTGCTTCAATAATAATGAAAAAATACGTTGAAAATCCGTAGAACAGACCTCCCAATCCCGCCAGTCCAATCGGCACATTGACCAGCAATAGTGCTAAAAATGCCCATACAAAATACATCAGCACAATCATTTCGGGGTGGTCTATTGCTGTTTGGTAGAAGTAAAACGCGTTATAAATATAGTTGACAAGATTCATTGTCAGGATGTGGGTTAAGTAGGTCGGCATTCCGCTGAACATGGAGTTTGTCCACAATGGAGTTATTCCCGTTTCTTTCTCGAACGTGAGTGCCTCGTTAGCTGTCCCCAAATATTGCAGCACATCGTGCTGGCGGAGTTCCCTGCCCTCGAAAATCGGGCTGAAATAAGTGAATACTATTGCCGCAAAACAAAGAATTATTGCTATGCTAATAAGTATAGGCTTGTAGTTGAACGATTTAAGATTGATATTCATATTAGTAAAATTTGTGCAAAAATACGAAACTGTTTGGATTTTCACATATTAAAACGCTTCGCGCAACGTCATATATACCCCTGAGTCGTCGAAACTGCCTCGCCCGTAATCCAAACGAAGGTTGATATTGTTTTTTGTGTCACTTTGGAAACGGATGCCTGCGCCATATACATATTTAATATTGTTGAAACGGATGTCCGACAAGGTTGGAAACGTGTTGCCAATGCCGCCAAAAGCCACCACGCTGAATCTTTTCCATATATGCTTGCGGAGTTCTGTTTGGGCAAAATAGGCGTTTTTGTCTATGTACATATATTTGTTTGAAATACCGCGCATACGCGTTTGACCGCCCAATTGGTACATGCAGTAGAATGGAATGTCGCCCTCGCTTATACCGCTAAATAGCTGACAGGCAAGCACTAAGTCCTTGTAGATGGTGAAATATTTGCGAACGTCGAGTTCCACGCAGTAAAACGAATATGTGTCGTTGGCGAGAGGTGGAAAATATTTGAATCCGAACGTGCAGAATTCCCCTCGCATTGGGTAGTTGATGTTGTCGCGGCGGTCGAATGTGAAATGCGGTCCGAAACCAAACAGCCAATTGTTTTTGCACTCGGGCAAGTCAAGTCCTTCGGCATTTTCGCCAAGCGAAGCGCAATCGCGGTAGGAAAGGTCGAATTGAAAACCGAGATAGCATGTTGACGACAGTTCCTTTGACACATTTCCGCTAAACCGCAGGTCGTTCATGTCGAATTTCACTGGGTCGGTGTTCAGAGTGTCGTTGCCAATGCCGTAGTATTTGTCGGGCGAAATCTGATATTGCAGCAACGTGTTTACCACCACGCCGTGGCTTGCGTAAATAATCATATCGGAGCGGAGGTTTATCCAGTTTTTTGTGGAGTACGACAGTGAATTTGAGATGGATGTTGGGCGATAGAATTTGATTTTTTTTCGGTCGCGCTCTTTGGGTTCTATTGCCACTAACGACAATAATCCAAACGAGATGCCGCTTGCCGGGTCTATTCCCATAGTTGGATAGCATTTTACCGAAGTGCGTCCATGGTTGAATTCGAACAAATCCATCACCTTGTCTATCAGGTTTTTATCGAGTGTGGAATCCTGAAATTCAGTTGCGGTGCTGTCGCTTTGGGCGGCACAAACGCCCGAAAGCAGGAATAGTATAATGAGTAGCCGAAATCTCATTCTGTTGTGAATGCCGTTTTGTTTTTGCAAAGATGTAAAAAAAAGAAGATAAAGCACACTTTCGCAGAAGGTTTTTCACAAAAGACACAAGTTGGTATGATTTGTTTAGGTATTTTCATTTGCATTTAGAAATAGAAAACCACTATATTTGCAATAATGAAGTAGTTATGGCAAGTAAATCAATAGTTGTTGGTCAGATACGGCAAAAAGCATTTGAGGTGCTTCCTGCCGACAGCAATCTTTATTTGTATGGTTCTCGCGCCAGAGGAGATTCAAAAAAAGATAGCGATTGGGATTTATTGATTATTGTCAACAAAACACAATTGGAACCCAAAGACTATGATGAACTTGTGTATCCTTTTACTTCGCTTGGCTGGGATTTGAAAGAGATGATAATACCTGTGATATACACTACAAATGAATGGTCTCAAATGTCTATGACTCCGTTCTACAAAAACATACAAAACGAAGCTATTTTATTGAAATGACACTGAATAAAGAAGAAAGAGACACTATTGTTACTTTAGAATTAGAAAAAGCTAAAAAAGCATACGAAGAAGCAGTTGCTATCGTACAACTTGAGTTTTGGGAAGTTGTTGGAAATAGGTTGTATTATTCCTTGTTTCATGCTGTATCGGCTTTATTGATAAAAAACGGACAGAATGTGTATTCCCACAAAGGAGCAGTTATGCAATTCGGACAACATTTTGTGAAAACTAAAATTGTACCTGATGATATGGGTAAACTATATTCCCGACTTCAAACAATTCGAGAAAAAGGAGATTATAATTGCGTGTTTCAGATTTCAAAAGATGAAGTGGTTCCAATGATTGAACCTGTTGGAGATTTTCTAAAAACAATTGAATGTTTGATTTCAGAAAATTAAAAAAACGAAGCCTTAGGACATCGCTTTTTACAATATTGTAAACTTATTATTGTATAATAACTTTTTGAAACCCTTGTTCGGTTACAACAATATACGTTCCCGATAATAAGGAACCATTCTGTTCAGTTACATTTTGACCCTTAATTGTGATAATTTGAAAAGGAACATTGCAAATTATAGTATTGTCTTTTACCGATATAGATAGAGTTTGTTTTATTTCTGTAATGTCCGTTTGTTCAACTTCTATCTCTGTTACGCCGTATCGTGCATTATAATCGTCCAATAGCATAGTGAGAAAATCAATGTCATATTGATACATTACAGTATCGTAATAAGCCCGAAAATCTGCATCTTTTTGAATTTGTTTGAATGCTTCGTCGAATGATATAATGCCGTCTTCTGCCGAACGTGTTTTTGTACATCGTTTGCTATAATAGAAATATGGTTCGGTGCATACAAATGTCGATAATCTTGGATTGGTTGTTAATTCTGTCTTGAAATAATCAATCAGATTATTCAATTTTTCATAATCAAATTTTTGTTTTAGCTGTATGTGTTTAGGGAACAACAATTCACTGAATGCGTATCCAATTCCGTACGGAGAAGGGTCTGGAATAAAAGTGTTTACGCGGCGGGATGTGGGATTGCAGTTGAGAGAGAGGACAATGTTCATTTTTTCTGACGAAATAGTGTCAATGCATGTGTTGTTCTGTACAACGATGCACCAATCTCGGAAAATGGTCCCGTGTTCTTCTATTGGTACGGCGTATAATACATCATCGTAAGTAAAAGTGTAGTAGTAATATCTCCGTGTAGTATAATTGTCTTGAAATTTGTCTGGATATAAGCCACCTTTCTCTTCTGCACAACTGGTAAATGCTGCGTTAATGGTATCGCATTGAGCCACAGTAAATTCAAATACGCTAATGCAAATAAATGTTAAGAAAATGTATCGTTTCATGAATGCAAAAATAAAAAGATGCTGTTCCGAAGAACAGCATCTCATCTTAATTATGTATTATTTGTAAAACTTAACTTATTGTTTTTTCTTCTTGAGAATCCAGTGAGTTTGCATTTCTCCCTCTGTTTTCACAATATAGCACTGGTCAATTTCCCAACCTTGTGCCGCCATATAGTTCATGGCATCAATCATAGAATTGAACGACTGAACTTTTCCGCTTTCATCTTTGATTCGTTGGTCGGTAAAAACGCCTTTTGCTTCTCCATAATCTATGGCTACTTTAACTTTTCCGGTCAAAGAAAGCAGTTTTGCGTATCCAACCATGTCGCAATACACGTACGTCGGGTCGGAACCTGCGAATGCGGAACTAATGAGTGTTCCGCATAGTAATATTGTCGCAAATACTTTCTTCATATTTATTAACGTTTGTTCGTTTCAATTATAAATACGACTGCCTCAGCACCTGCGGCTGCAAATGCTGCATTTAAAAGAGCTTCGGTAGCTTCTTTTTCATCCTCGTCGTCAATGTCAGCAGTGGCATTTTTGATAACATCCTTTATTGATGTTTGGAAGCCAACAACTAATTCTTTGGAGTCATCCAAATAAACACCGTTGTATTTTGTCGTTCCGACAGTACCTGCATTGTATCCTTTTATAGTCATACCATCAAATGTTTGAGATTCAATATCAAATCCAAATCCGTTAGATGCTGCCTCAATTTTGCTTCCGTAAAAAACATCACCATCAACATCTAATTTAATAGCATTACTATTGGTACCATCTTTTGAAACCGTTAGGTTGATAGATTCTGGCTGCCCGAATGTTTCTTCGTCGGCTTCAAATTCTCCGTCAACCAACCAGTACGTTGTCATTGTACCATTGAAGTTACCCACAGCATTGTCGCGTACGTCAGGATCTTCTGTTTTTTCGTCTTTTCCGCACGAAGTGAATAACAATGCACCGCCAAGGAGTGCTCCCATTGCAAATAATAATGAACGTTTCATAAAATTTAACTTTAAGTTTATAAAAATGTTTAATTACGCAAATATATAAACTTTAAGTTTAATTACAAGTAAAATGTAAATTTTTAGTATAAAATTAGAATTGTTATAGTTTGTAAATTCAACTAATAATAATAAAGTATGGATTTACAAATAGTAGGAAGAACGATACGGGAACTTAGGAAGAGTCAAAAAATCTCGCAAGCCGACCTTGCTGGAGAATTGGATATTTCAATTATGGCTGTTTCCAAAATAGAACGTGGTTTGACAAACATTCCCATACTGCGTTTAGACCAAATTGCCACAATTCTCAACACTTCGATTTTTACATTGTTGGGTGTTGAAAAAACAGATGTTTCAAAGATTGCCGTTTCACAGGAAGTGGAATCGTTGCAAAAAGAATTGCAAATGACAAAAGAACTGCTGAAAGCAAAAGATGAGATTATTGAGTTGTTAAAACATAAACCTACAGTTTAATATTGTTTATCCAATTCCGTTTCTTTCGCCGCCGAAAGAAACGGAACTGGAAAACTTTATATATTTGCATTACAAAATTATTTAAGAATGCGAAAACCACAACTTTCTCATTATCTGTTGTTTGTGTATAGAATTGCGGTTCTGTATATTCTGCTGACAATTACCCGCATTGTGTTCTACGCATTCAATGCTGACTTGTTTGCCGACATTTCATTCGGTGACTTTATGACCATATTGCGTGGCGGTCTCAAATTCGACACAACGGCGATAATTTATTTGAACATTGTGTTTATCGCAATGAATATTTTGCCATTTCGGTTTGCGTATAACGCAGTATATCAAAAGATTGCAAAGTGGATTTATATTGTAACCAACTCGCTCGGACTATTGGCAAACGTGGCTGACACGGTATATTACCAATTCACGGTTAAACGTACTACTTCGTTGGTATTTTCTCAGTTTTCGAACGAGGAAAATATGTTGCCGCTGATGGGCAAGTTCATGATTGATTGGTGGTATATGACACTGTTTTTCATTGCGTTAGTGGCATTGCTTGTGTTTTTATACGACCGTTTTCGCTTAAAAGAACCCGAAAAAAATAATGTGAAATTTTACGGATTTTCCATAGTGGGAATGTGCCTTGTTCTGTTCCTGTGCTTTGGCGGCGTACGGGGCGGATTCCGTCATAGTACACGCCCGATTTCAATGGCGGACGCGGGAGAATATGTCAATCAACCGAACGAAATGGCTATAGTTCAAAATACGCCGTTCACATTGATTCGCACAATAGGAAAATCGGGATTGAAACGACAAAATTATTTCGACGACGACCAAGCCAATTCGTATTTCTCAATTTACCATCAGGCTGACAAATCTGGCGAAATGCGGAAATACAACGTAGTGATTTTCATTTTGGAAAGCTGGGGACGGGAATATGTTGGTTTTTTGAATAAGGATATTCCTGATTATAAAGGATATACGCCATTCATTGACTCGCTGATGGAACATAGTTTAGTGTTCAAATATGCGTATGCGAATGGCCGAAAATCAATTGACGCCATCCCTTCGGTGGTTGCAGGAATACCCTATGTGAAAGTTCCGTATGTATTGTCGCATTATTCGAGCAACAAGACGTGCAGTTTGGCGCAATACCTTGGAAATGAGGGATATTACACGGCTTTTTTCCACGGTGCACCGAATGGCTCCATGGGTTTTCAGTCGTTTACGCACTTGGCTGGCTTCGACGATTATTTTGGTAAGACGGAATACAACAACGACGCAGATTTCGACGGTATTTGGGGGATTTGGGACGAAGAATTTTTCCATTTCTACGCCGAAAAAATGAACACGTTCAAAGAACCATTTTTCTCCACAGTGTTCTCGCTTTCGTCGCACCATCCGTTCAAAGTGCCGGAACGCTACGAAGGCGTATTCCCCAAGGGACCGCTTCCCGTACACGAATGCATAGGCTACACCGACAATGCCCTGCGTAAGTTTTTTGACTATGCGAAGAAACAGCCGTGGTACGAAAATACCCTCTTCGTATTTTCTGCCGACCACGCTTCCGTCGCATATTTAGAGGAGTACAAGAACACTCCGGGTGCGTTTGCCATTCCGATTTTCTTCTATCGCCCCGATAATTCCCTGCAACGACTTGACACAACTACCATTGCCCAACAAACCGACATTCTGCCGTCGGTGCTGTCGTACCTAAATTATCCAGCAGACTTTTGTGCGTTTGGGAAAAATGTGTTTGATTCCACAAAATCGCAGATGGCAATAAACTACACAAATGAAAATTTCCAATGTTTTTACAAAGATTTCGTCCTTCAATTCGATGAAAAATCTTCGGTAAATCTGTATAACTTCAAGAAAGACAGATACTTCAAAGATAATCTGCTTCATTCTGGCGTGCAGGAACAAGACACGATGGAAAACTACACTAAGGCATTCATTCAGCAATATACCAATAGAATGATTGACAATAGAATGTGTGAGTAGGATTTGATTTCTTAAATTAGAATTTTAAAATTCAAATTGTTTTTATGTAAAAATCTTGTTTTTCAAAATTTTATTATAATTTTGTAAAAAAGAATAGAAGATACATGAGAATAGTTTCGCATAAAAAATTAAAAGATTTTTTTGAAACACCAGGTCGGGAAGACGCCCGCGTTCCGTTAGAACGGTGGTATGAAATTGTGGAAGATGCGGAATGGCATACATTTGCTGAGATGAAGGCAGATTTTAATTCTGTTGATTATATTGGGAATCAGCGTTATGTTTTTAATATTCATGGCAATAAATATAGATTGGTTGTCGTAGTAAAATTTGTTATGGGGTATGTTTTTATACGATTTGTTGGGACACACAAAGAGTACGATGAAATAGATTGTTCAACAATATAAAAAGTAATGCTATGGGAAAAATAACAAAACAACAATATGAATTTGCGCTAAAACGAGTTGAGGAATTGCTTCCACTTGTTGATGAAACTATGTCTAAAAATGATCCCAAAGTAGTTGAGTTATCTATGATGTCGGATATTGTGATAGACTACGAGAAAGAGCATTTCCCAATAGAAAAACCTACGGTTGCAGAGCTCATTAATTGTGGATTGCAAGAAACTGGAATTACTCAAAAACAGCTTGCTTCGGAGCTTGGTGTAAGTCCATCGCGAGTTAGCGATTTTGCCACGGGGCGGGCGGAACCTTCGCTTCGTGTTGCGGGGAAAATTTGTGCACGTTTGCATATTTCTCCCTCTGCAATGCTAATGTTATAATACAAAAACCGTATATTTGTAACGATTCAAAATATACGTTTATGAAAAAATTTCTCATCCCTTTTGTTGTGCTTTGCGGAATGTGCGTTTCGTGCTCGCAAGGCGATAAATCTAATTCCCAAAACATAGCGTCGGACACGACGTGGAAACAGCTGTCGCTCCGCGAAAAAATCGGACAGACAATGATGGTTTCGTCCGATATGTATATGCACAAACAAATTGGCAACGGCAGCCTCGACACGTTTTTGATGAAATATCCTATCGGAGGATTTTTCATGGCTCAGTGGCATTTCACCTATCAAAAACCTGACACGTTGCTGTTCGAAACGTTCATTCCACGAATTATAAAGGAATACAACGCCGCTTCGAAGTTGCCGCTGTTCATCAGCGAAGATTTTGAGCGTGGTGCAGGATATAACTACAACACTGCCACCAAGTTACCTGTTGAAATGGCGATTGGTGCGGCAAATGACACGTCGTTGGCGTACGCACACGGAAAAATTCTTGGCGTTGAAGCCCGTGAAATGGGTTTCAACTGGGTACTTGCTCCTGTAAGCGACCTGAATATCAATCCGTTACATCCGCTTGTGATTGAACGCTCCGTTTCCGACGACGCCGAACGTGCTATTCCGTTGTTACATAGCCAAATGAAAGGTTTGCAAGACCAAGGTGTCATAACCACGGTGAAACATTTCCCTGGCGACGGTGCCACCATCTGCGACCAACACTTGGTGACTTCGGCAAACAATATGTCGTGGGTGGAATGGAGAAAGACCTATGGTAAAGTGTTCCAGACATTTATCAAAGAAAATACTCCGTCGATTATGGTAGGTCACCTGCGTTTCCCTGCGTACCAAAAAGCCGATACGCTGAATGGCGATTTTCTCCCAGCAACGTTATCTAAAGAATTGATGCAGAAACTATTGAAAAAAGAAATGGGATACAAGGGCGTGGTAATTTCCGACGCATTGAACATGGGTGGCGGTTATGGTTTCTATGACTCTGAATTGGAAACTGCCGTGCAATGTTTTGTTGCCGGCGCCGACATTGTATTGTGGCCGCCGCTCGGTTATATGGACACCATTGAAGCCCGCATCAATCGTGGCGAAATTCCTATGGAACGTCTCGACGACGCCGTGGAACGTGTGTGGGCATTGCGTGAACGCTATAATTTGATTGACAAGGAAAACCGTATGCCGATTGCCCAGCCAAAACCCGAAGGTTTTGATGAGTACACAAACAACAAACTCACTGAATTGGCAGAAAAAGCTGTGACGATTGTGCAAAATAAAGGCGGTCAAATTCCTCTTGACACGAATACGACAAAGAAAATCTTGTTGGCGAACATCAGCCACAACGACTACTGCACCGTGTTTGAACCGATGAAACAAGAGTTGGAAAAACGTGGTTTCCAAGTTGACGTGAAACACAATCTTCACAAGGACGAATGGGAATGGCAGTGGCATCGCATTTTGGAATACGACAAAGTGATTGTCTGCTTCGAAAACCACTATTTTGCCCCTATTGGCTCGCCGTTGTTGAAAGATTACGAAGCATACTGCTTGTGGACCATGGTAAAATTGCCAAAAGAGAAAGTCATTGGCGTTTCGTTCAGCAATCCATACTATAATAAATATTATCTGAACAAAAATTCCTTACTCATCAACGCATACAGCAGCGATCCATTTATGCAACGTGCTGTGGTAAAAGTCCTTATGGGCGAAATCGAGGCAACAGCCACTTCGCCAGTAAATTTGGATAATGAGTTGATGAAATAGAAAGCGACTTTTACTATGAAAAAAGTTGCGTTGGTATTGTCGAGCGGTGGAGCACGGGGCTTTGCCTATATCGGGGCGATTGAAGAATTGGAACGGCGTGGTTACACAATAACTTCGGTTGCGGGATGTTCCATCGGTTCGTTGATTGGCGGCGTATATGCGTCGGGAAAGATGCGTGAGTTCAAGGAATGGTTGTTCGCCCTCGACAACAAAAAGGTTCTGTCGTTGCTCGATGTTTCCATCAGCAAAAGTTATCTTGTTAAGGGTGACAGACTAATGGAATCCATTATGGAGGTTGTCCCCGATGTGAATATTGAAGATTTGCCTATCCCGTACACGGCTGTGGCGACGGATTTATATACTGGCGAGGAGATCGTGTTTACAAAGGGAAAATTGTTCGATGCCATACGGGCTTCAATTTCGATTCCGACAACTTTCCGTCCAGTAAAATATGGCCACAGAACGTTGGTTGACGGCGGTCTTGTGAATACAATTCCGCTCAACCGCGTTGCCCGTACCGAAGGCGACATTCTTGTCGGTTTCAATGTGAACGAAATCGATGCGACGGGAATCAACAAGTTTCTAAAGGAAATGTTCGTGTTAAACAAGGATATGAACGAATATAGCCAGGATTCCTTGTTGAATATTGAGAAAGTTGCACAAAACAAAAACAAGACGCTTCTCGAGAAAATAAAAGAAGCCGGCAGTCTTGGCGAAAGTTACCTGAAATACAGTATGCAGATGAATTCCCGCCAAAAAACGCTCAAAGAAGAAGGCGAAAAACAACGGGTTTTCATTGAAGCGGACGATAATTATTATTCCATCATAACTCGCTGTTTTTCAATTACTAACCACGTCGTGGCAAAAATGATGATTGAAAATTGTCCTCCTGACGTGCTGGTGCAGATGCCCCTTGACGCACTTCCTTATAATAATGCATACGCCAAAGGCAAGGAAATTTCCGAAATAGGCAGGAAACTTATGGCAGAAGCACTTGACAAATACGAAAAGAAATAGTTGTAATATATTGAAATAGATGACAAAAGGCGATAATTACAACCGCTACGTGTGGTTGATGAACACGCTGCTTCAGGCAAAGCGGATTACGTTTGATGAAATCAATGCCCGTTGGGAACGCGACTGGTGCTGCTCGTTGCCAAAACGGACATTTCATCAATACAAAATGGCTGTTCAGGAAATGTTCGAGGTGACTATTGACTGCGATACCAGCAATGGTTACCAATACTATATTTCAAACATAGAGAACTTCAAGACTGACCGAAGCCGTCAGTGGTTGCTGAACACGTTTTGCGCGTCGAATTTGATTAAGCAGGGGGAAACGATAAAGGAACGTATTGTGTATGAGGAGATTCCCGAAAAATGTGAATACCTGTCGTTTCTTGTCGATGCTATGAAACAGAACCACAAACTTGAAATCACCTATTTGCCGTACGAATTGGATACAGCGACCACGTATATCGTTCATCCGTATTGTATGCGGCTGTATCGTCAGCATTGGTACGTGTTGGGATTCTCCGAAACACACGGGGTGTTGCGACATTTTGCCGTAAACAGAATGAAAAACCTTCAGGTGACCAGCGAGTCGTTTGAATATCCCGATGATTTTTCGCCCGAATCGTATTATTACCATAGCGTTGGCATTTATGTTGACAGCGATTTGCCAGCTGTAAAAGTCCGTCTGCGAGTTGACAAACATTTGGTGAATTATTACCGAGCGCTGCCCATTCATCATTCGCAGAAAGAGGTGGAAAAAACCGACGATTATTCCGAATTTGAATATATGCTTTGCATCACTCCTGACTTGATTCAAGAACTTTTGAGCCGTGGCAGCCAAGTGAAAGTTTTGGCACCAGAAAGTTTGAGGAAGCGAATGAAAGATGAGTTGGAGAAAGCGGTAAAGTGTTATATTTGAAAGATTTTTAGGTTAAACTTAAAAATTTAAATGTTATGGCAGAATGTAAAGATTGGAATCCATTAGTGGAATTAAACGTTATTCCTAAAGTGTTGCTTATTGGACACGATCCTCGGTTGCATAATTCGAAAGATGAAGCAGAATATGCTTTGTATTCTAACTTTTATTTTAATAAAGAAGTACTGAAAAGTTGCTCTGAAAAACGAAAATATGGATTGGCAGCAAAAAGTTTTGACCAGATACTTGACATTACTAATGGTAGGTTTAAGACAGAAGAAATATATGTTACGAACTTGTGTAATGAAATTTTAGAACATGCTCCAAAAGGGAAAACTGTTTTTATCAAGGAAGACGTTGCAAAAAGAGGTTGTGACAGAATTTCTAAAATACTATGTGATTACAAAACTATAGAATACGTATTTCCTATGTCGCAACAAGTCAATTATTGGTTACAATATTTTGGACTCTATCAAACTACAACTGATTTTCTTGACAAAGCAAAACCAAAGCAAAAAGGGATAAATAACGAACCACCATATTATGAGGCAGAAAAACAAAGAGAAAGTCCTTTTCTTGATATTTGTGGAAATGTATATAATCTAAGAACGGGTCAAAAACTAATACCTATTTTGCATACAAAACAGTACGGTCGATTAGATGCGTATATCCCATGTTATGAACGGATAAAGGAATTTTTTTCGTAGTTTAATTTTAAAATTTTAATGTTATGGCAGAAGCAGATATTTATTACAATAGAGTTATGCATGAGGATTTAACTAAATTGATTAGCGAAAAATACCAATGGTTAATAGAATATGTAAAAAATTGTCCTGAATTGGATTTTCAAACAGGTTCGAATGCAAATGATACGTGGTTTTCGATTTATAGAGGAACAGGAAGAGTCTTAACAATAAAAAAGAATGGTTCATTAATAGCAGATGAAAAATACAAAGGATTATTCCCTTCGTTTTATAAAAGTCCTAATAAAAATAATTTGGATTGCTTAATGAAAGAAATCACAAAAGAAGATGACTTAAAAAAGTATTATATAGGGAAAGATGGTGAAAAGAAAGAAGGTTATTATCAGAATCTGATATCACGTCGATATAGTCTTTTTTGTAAACCGCAAGATGATTTTATTATTATTGATAAAGAATTTGTATTGGGATATTCTGATGACGAAATCAAAAAAATGGAAACAAACCCCATTAAAGATAAGTACGATAATATAATAGAGTCATTAAAAAAGAAAGAATTTGGTACTGGGATAAAATGTCCAGGGGCAGAATGTGACTTTGTTGGTTTGACAAAAAATGGCGATATATTGTTATTAGAACTAAAAAGGTCTGAAGACACATCAAAAATTGCATTAAGCCCTGTCCAAGTTGGAAAATATGTGGATTTAACGGAAAACTATCTTTCAAAATACAAAACTGATTTTGAAAAGAATGTTTTAGAAATGGTTAGGCAAAAAGTGGATTTAGGCATACTTGTTCCCAAATTTGATATTCCTAAAAAAATATCTGGTCGAATAATTCCTGCTGTTGTTGTAGGTGGCAATCCTACTGAAACAGCTAAAGAAAGGTTTATAATTGCACGTGATATGGTTAAGAAACCTAATATAAAATTATACACTTGCAGCAATGATGGAGAATTAATTGAAATAGCATTGTAAACATGCAAATTCTGATTGGAAATAAAAAAAGCACGAACCTCGCATTCGTGCTTTTTTTATTTCTCATTTATCCCGTCCTAAAATAGCGTTACAAAAAAAGTAACGTGAAATGAAAGATAAAGAAAAACAGTATGTTAAGCGAACCCAAAAAGATTATTCAATGTCTTTTAAGTTGTCGGTTGTAAAGGAATA
>Ga0247609_10001131_pt1 | contig 33062 bp, 22 predicted proteins | sample 172DNAGHGlowgp2_FD_193487 | JGI IMG/M metagenome (GOLD analysis project Ga0247609, IMG submission 193487) | Sheep rumen microbial communities from Palmerston North, Manawatu-Wanganui, New Zealand - 1728 DNA GHGlow gp2 | ecosystem: Host-associated > Mammals > Digestive system > Stomach > Rumen ... | reverse complement strand
TGAAACAAAATCTGATTTCTCTGAACTTGATGATTATATTCTAAATAATTTCGTAGAATTTGATAAATTCTTGACTCATATCAAATCTATCCTCGTTCAGCAAATGAATAATGAAGTAATTAGTGACGAAGACTTTGAATGGATGAGAACAGCTTATGATAAATTATCTCAAATCACATTCCCATTAGCTGATTGAGTAACTCAGAAAGAAATGAGAGCAGCTTTGATTGCTGATATTTTCACTTCTGAGGGATGAAATCCACTTTATGAAGCAGTTGGTCGCCCTGCATTAATGCTTGTGATGATTGATGATGCTAATGGAAAGAGAATCGCTCGAGGTCCAGTATTCACTCACTATGAATTCTATGATTCTGATGAAGTAGTGGATGCTAGTTGAAGTAGATTGAATGATATTCAATGGCAAGCTGCTTATGACGGATTAACTTGAAGTCAATTAAAATCTGCTTTATCTACTTTGAGTAAGAATTTGAGTAAAGGATTGAAAGTTGGAGAATAGTTTACAAATCTCCCCCTAACCCCCTCTTTGTCAAGAGGGGGGATTTTTTTATTTTTATTGTATTTCCCCTTGATAAAGGGGATACGGCGAAGCTGAGGGGATTTGAATGTTTTTGTCAAAAAATTCTTTGATTTTAATCTTGTAATCCAAAAATATATTCTTATTCTACTGTCATGATTTATTATGACACGAAAGAAAATGGATATTAAAACACAGAAAATTTTAGCATATTCACTTGATGAAAATCTGACTCCATCGGAGCTTCGTAAAGCTGATGATTTTTCAGATTTCTTTGAAAATCCTGATAATCAGCACTCTGCCGAAAAATTAGAAACCTGGATGAATCAACATAATATTATATGACTACTGGACGATGATTCAGATTTTCCACACCAATTCACATCTATCAAAAATCCACCAGCAATTCTATATGCAATGTGAAACTTAGAAATTCTAAACCATCAAATTCTCTGAATAGTCTGACCTCGTGATATGTCCGAGTATGCCAACCAAGTTATGCAAGCATTATTCACTCAAATCTGAAACTCAAATATTGTTACTGTATCGTGAATGGCGAGGGGAGTGGATCATCTTTGCCATCAGCTTTCTATTGGTTATCATTTATCGACTATCGCAATTTTAGGCTGAGGACTTCGTTATTATCGAAATAGTTCAGCTCGCAGTTTTATGGAGCAAATCATCCAAAAAGGATGACTGATTTTATCAGAATTCAAACTGGATTTTAAACCTACTGCACGGAGTTTTCCGCAGAGAAATAGATTGATAGCATGACTATCTGATGCATTATTTTTACCAGAAGCTCGCGAATGATCTTGAAGCTTGATTACAGCAGATTTTGCATATCAGCAGCATAAACCGATTTTCGTAGTACCAAATCCTATCTTTTCAGAAAATGGAATCTGATCCAATCATTTAGTCTCATCATGAAAAGCAAATCTCCTCAGCGATTTTAGTCCGATTTTAAAATTATTTGGCATTCAGCAGGAGAGTGAAACCGCGGAAATGCATATTTCTACAAATATTTCAAATCTGAGTGATGAAGAAAAATCTTTACTAAAAATCGTATCACAGCACCGTGATCAGGATTTCTCTCAGCGATTGAATGAGATTTCTACTGATTTTGGAGAAGCTATGTGAAAATTAACTGATTTGGAGATGCAATGATATGTCATACAAGATACTCCAGGAATTTATTCAGTAAGTGTAAAATTATAAAAAATTTATACAAAAAATATCAAAAGAAAAATCTCTTGAAAAAAATACTCATTCTAGTATCAATAAAACATATCCCTTAAAAAAGGAAGACTCTGAATGAGTATTTTTATTTTATTACACACCTTTAGATATGTGACTTTTTGGAAACAAATCCAAAGCTAAAAAGTATGTATATCTTTTTAGTGAAGGAAATGCTGACATGAGAGAACTTCTAGGAGGTAAAGGTGCCAATCTTGCAGAAATGACGAACATCGGTTTGCCAGTTCCACAAGGATTCACTATTACTACAGAAGCTTGTACTCAATACTACGAGGACGGTAGAGAAATCAATGATGACATCAAAGCTGAAGTTACTGAATATATAGCTAAGCTTGAAAAAATCACTGGTAAAAAATTTGGAGACAAAGAAAATCCACTTTTAGTTTCAGTTCGTTCAGGAGCTAGAGCTTCAATGCCTGGAATGATGGATACAATCCTTAATCTTGGACTTAACGAAGACGTTGTTAATGTTTTAGCAACTAAATCAGGGAATGAAAGATGGGCTTGGGATTGTTATAGAAGATTCATCCAAATGTACTCTGATGTAGTTATGGAAGTTGGAAAGAAATACTTCGAACAGCTTATCGACAAAATGAAAGAAGAAAAAGGAGTTAAACTAGATGTTGAACTTACTGCCGATGACCTTAAAGAATTAGCAAGACAATTTAAAGCTGAATATAAAGAAAAAATCTGATCAGATTTTCCTTCTGATCCAATTGAACAACTTTGGGGAGCTATCAAAGCTGTATTCAGATCTTGGGATAATCCTAGAGCAAATGTTTATAGAAGAGATAATGATATTCCATATTCATGGGGAACTGCTGTAAATGTACAATCTATGGCATTCGGAAATATGGGAGATGACTGTGGAACTGGAGTTGCTTTCACAAGAGATCCAGCTACATGAGAAAAAGGTCTTTTCGGAGAATTCTTAACAAATGCTCAATGAGAAGATGTAGTTGCATGAGTCCGTACTCCTATGCACATTACAGAAATGGAACAAAAATTCCCTGAAGCATTCAAACAATTCGTTGAAGTTTGTGCTACATTGGAAAAACATTATAGAGATATGCAAGATATGGAATTTACTGTTGAACACGGTAAATTATACATGCTTCAGACTCGTAATGGAAAAAGAACAGCTCAGGCCTCTATTAAAATCGCTTGTGATTTAGTAGATGAAGGAATGAGAACAGAAAAAGAAGCTGTTGCTATGATAGATCCTCGTAATCTAGATACATTACTTCACCCAGGATTCGATCCAAAAGCTCTTAAAGAAGCTGAACCTGTAGGTAGAGCTTTAGGTGCTTCTCCAGGTGCTGCTTGCGGAAAAATCGTTTTCTCTGCTGAAGATGCTGAAGAATGGGCTTCTAGAAAAGAAAAAGTTATTCTAGTTAGACTAGAAACATCTCCAGAAGATATCGTTGGAATGAAAGCATCTCAAGGTATCTTAACTGGTCGTGGAGGTAGAACATCTCATGCTGCAGTAGTTGCTCGTGGAATGGGTAAATGTTGTGTTTCTGGATGTACTGAAATGGTTATGGATGAAGAGAATAAGACATTCAAACTATGAGGAAAAGAATATCACGAAGGAGATATCATCTCTATCGATGGTACAACTGGAAATATCTATGATGGAGCTATTCCTACAGTTGAAGCTAGTGTTTCAGGAGATTTCTGAAGAATCATGGCTTGGGCTGATAAATATAGAAAATTAAAAGTTAGAACAAATGCTGATACTCCAACTGATGCCGCTAAAGCTAAAGAATTAGGAGCTGAAGGAATCGGACTTTGTAGAACTGAGCACATGTTCTTCGAACCAGATAGAATTGGAGCTATCAGAGAAATGATTTGTTCTGATACTGTAGAAGAAAGAGAAGCTGCTCTTAATAAATTAGAACCAATGCAACAAGGAGACTTCGAGAAATTATACGAAGCTATGGATGGATACAATGTTACTATCCGTTTCTTGGATCCTCCTCTACATGAATTCGTTCCTACAGAAGAAAAAGATATCGAAGAATTAGCTAAGACAAAAGGAAAGTCTGTAGAAGAAATCAAAGCAATCATTTCTTCACTTCACGAATTCAACCCAATGATGGGACACAGAGGATGTCGTCTTGCAGTTACATACCCTGAAATTGCCAAAATGCAGACTAGAGCTGTAATTAAAGCTGCTATAGCTGTATCTAAGAAAATTGGTAAAAATATCGAACCTGAAATCATGATTCCATTAGTAGGAGAGGTTAAAGAATTAAAATATGTGAAAGATGTAGTATGTGCTACAGCTGATGAAGTTATTGCAAATGCTGGAGTAGAAATGAAATATCACGTTGGTACAATGATTGAAATTCCTAGAGCTGCTTTAACTGCTGATGAAATAGCTAAGGAAGCTGAATTCTTCTCATTCGGTACAAACGATCTTACTCAAATGACATTCGGATTCTCAAGAGATGATGCTGGTAAATTCTTATCTGCATACTATGACAAAAAAATCTATGAGAACGATCCATTCCAGAAACTTGATCAAGTTGGAGTTGGAAAATTAGTTAAGATGGCTGCTGAAATGTGAAGAGCTACTCGCCCTGATATCCACTTAGGAATCTGTGGAGAACACGGTGGAGATCCTACGACAATCGAATTCTGTCATAAAATTGGATTAGATTACGTATCATGTAGTCCATACAGAGTTCCAGTTGCTAGATTAGCTGCTGCTCAAGCTGCAATTAAGAACGAGAAATAGTATATAATTTAAATATAAAAAGACTGATTCATCATGATAGGTGAGTCAGTTTTTTTTCAATCATAAATTATTATTAAACTTTTTCATTTATATTAAACAAAAAAGTTTGTAAATATTTGACTTTTATAAAAAAAGTAATATAATAGTATTATGATATTTATATAATATACCATTCCAATATGTCATTCCGAAAAAATACATGGAATAGAACACTAAATACTGTCGGAATCGTTCCGCGTACTGCTGGAACAGGACTTCACGCCGTATGAGATGCAACAAAAACTGCACTATACGGAGTTTTGGATGCTGTGGAATGAGTAGGTAAAACTGCCACTGATATCAAAACTGCTATTAGTAATGCTTGTAAAAATTGACCTCGATATCATAGACTACGAAAAGCACCTGTATCAATAATTACATCACCAATAATGGCAATCGAATGAGCAGCTGAAACTTTACGATACACATGATGAAACATTTTAAGAAACGCTAGAAATACTATAGCGCACCCTTTCATAAACTTTTGACATTGAATTAAACGAATATGATCAAGTAGAAATGCACGAGATTTCTCGTTTGCCAAAACGGATATAAATTGAGTAACACCAAAGAATTATCTTGCTAAACTCTTCAGATAAAACCACACATATAAATATTAACACATTAATAAACTATCAACAATAACACAAAACTACTACTTTTTTAAAGCAGTAATTTTTAACTATACTTTACTTCATATCGCTTTTCTTGATATAAATCAGCTTTTTTGTATAATTAAATTTAACGTTTTGAAACCATTTTTTATGCAAACACAAAAAACTCTAATATGATTAGAATATTAAAAGAACTGTCCAAAAAAGAAATCTGATTAATGCTGATTTGTATAGTTTTGATAGTTGCTCAGGTATGGATAGATTTGAGATTGCCTGAATATATGTGAAAAATTACTGAACTGATTCAGACACAGTGAACTCAGGTCCAGGAAATCCTTCAGCAATGAATCTGAATGCTATCCATTACTCTCACTAGTGTTTTGATTTCTATGGTTTTGGTGTTTTGTTCCTCCAGAATTGCTGCAAATTTTTCTGCTAAATTGAGATCTAGAATCTATGAAAAAGTGCAGAGTTTCTCCATGGAAAACATCAAAAATTTTTCGATAGCATCGCTTATTACCAGAGAAACAAACGATGTAGTACAGGTACAGTCTGCTATAGTTCAGTCTATTCAGATTTTTGTAAAAGCTCCTATCTTGGCTACATGGGCATTGATAAAGATATTGGATAAAAATCCATTGTGGTCTATCGCTACAGCTGTAGCTATCTGATTACTGATTATTATAGCTACGATTGCTCTGATCCTCGTAATCCCAAAATTTAAGATGATTCAGAAATTGGTGGATAAGGTCAATAATGTATCCAGAGAGCATATCAACTGAATTAGGGTAGTTAGAGCTTATAATGCAGAAAAATATCAGGAGGAAAAATTTGATCAAGCAAATAAAAATCTGTCTAATACACAAATGTTTACATGAAGAGCAATGTCGATTCTGATGCCATCGGTAGATGTGATAATGAATCTTTTGACCGTTGCAGTATATTTCCTCTGATGAGTAATCATTATGCAAACGACAGTGGAGGGTAGGCTATGAATATTCTCTGATATGATGGTATTTTCATCCTATGCATCACAGCTGGTAATGTCGTTTGTAATGCTAGTTTTTGTACTTGTGATTTTGCCATGAGCATTAGTTTCAGCTAGAAGAATCGCAGAGGTACTCAAAACTGAAACAAATATTAAAGACTGAACTTTTAGTAAAGAAACGGAGAAAAAATGAGAGGTAGAATTTAGACATGTAAATTTCAAATATCCAGACGCTGAGGAATATGTACTGAGAGATATTACCTTTACAGCTAAGCAATGAGAAACAGTTGCACTAATCTGAGCTACATGATGTGGAAAATCTACGATAGTAAATCTGATTCCTAGATTTTATGATGCTAGTGATGGAGAGATCTTGGTAGATTGAGTAGAAATCAAAAAATATAAGCAAAAAACTCTCAGGGATAAAATCTGATACATCTCGCAGAGTGCTTTTCTATTCAAGTGAAATATCAAAGAAAATATATTATTTGGAATGGATCAGCACGATGAGGAATCTATGAAACTCGCTAGTAAGGTATCAGAATCAGAAGAATTTATCAAATGATTAGATGATTGATATGAACATTTTGTAGCATTATGATGAACCAATTTCTCATGATGACAAAAGCAGAGACTCTCAATCGCAAGGGCTATCGCTAGAAAACCAGAAATTCTGATTTTTGATGATAGTTTCTCAGCATTGGACTATAAAACTGACCTAAAATTGAGAAAAAATCTGACTAAACTACTCAAATGATCTACGATATTTATCGTGGCTCAAAGAATCTGAACTATCAAAAATGCAGATAAAATCCTGGTAATAGAAGACTGAAAATGTGTATGAATCTGAAAACATGAAGAATTGCTTCACAGTTGTAAAGTTTATAAAGAAATCGCATTATCTCAGTTATCAGAGCAGGAATTAAATAATTAATCTATTTATCATTATCAATTATTAATGGCAGAAGAAAAGGAAAATAAACCTCAATCAAGGCGTGGTGGACCATGAAGAGGTCGCTATGTGAGTCCAGAGGATAGGGAAGTGAGAGATGTGAAATGAACATTCAAAAATTTTTTGTCATATTTCAAAAAATATATTCCATATCTTAGTATTGCAGTAGTTTCAGCTATCATCAGTAGTATATTAGCACTAATTTGACCAGAATACTTATCCAAAATAACGAACCTGATATTAGAATGACTAAATTCAACTATCGATAAAGACTGATTTTATAAAATCTGAATTTTTCTAATCTGTATATATGCAGGTTCATGACTTTTCTCAATTCTGCAGTGATTTATTAATGCTACTATGACAGCAAAAATGTCTCGTCATATGAGATGAGATATTGTGAAAAAAATCGATAAACTCCCAATCAAATATTTTGATAAAACTACGACATGAGATATATTATCTAGAATTACAAACGATGTTTTCCTTTTGACCAATAGTCTGAGTAACTCGCTCACGACACTGATTACTTCATTGATAATGTTTGTCGGTTCATTAATACTGATGATAGCTACAAATCTGATTCTGACTATCACAACGGTTCTGACTATTTCTATATGAGCAGTAATCGTATTTATGATTATGAAAAAAAGTCAGAAACACTTTGATAATCAGCAGCTCTATCTGGGAAAGATAAACTGACATATAGAGGAAGCCTTTAGCTGACACACGATAATAAAGGCATATAATGCCGAAGACGAGATGAGATGAAAATTCACAGAACTGAACGAAACCTTACAGAAAAATACATTCATGGCAGAATTCCTTTCATGACTAGGAATGCCAATCATCATGTTTATCAATCATCTGGGATATGTAATCGTGGCAGTAGTTGGTGCGATACTTGCATTTAATGGTCATATAAGTTTCTGAGTGATTGTGGCATTTTTGGTTTATATTAGATATTTTTCTCAGCCTGTAACTCAGCTTTCATGACTGACTCAGAGATTACAGATTGCTTTGGCAGCAGCTGAAAGAGTCTTCACATTTCTGCATGAAGATGAAATGGAAAACGAATCCAATAAATGAAAAAATAATAAATTCAAAAGCTGAGCAATCAGATTTGATCATGTCAGATTTGGTTATGATAAAGATAAAATAATTATCAAGGATTTATCTGTGGATATCCAGCCATGAAGCAAAGTGGCAATCGTTTGACCTACATGAGCAGGTAAAACGACAATTGTAAATCTTTTGATGAGATTCCACGAGATAGATAGCGGTAAAATCACAATTGATGGAATAGATACTAAATGGATGACTAGAGATTATATCCATAATTTATTCTGTATGGTGCTACAGGATTCATGGGTATTTGACTGAACTATCAAGGAAAATATTATCTATAATCAGGAAAATGTATCAGATGCAGATATAATAAAAGCATGCAAAGCAGTCTGATTGCATCATTTCGTTCTGACTCTGCCAAAATGATACGATACCGTTTTGGATGAAAAAGTTTCCCTATCGATGTGACAAAAACAGCAGCTAACTATCGCTAGATCGATGATTTCCAAGGCTCCAATGCTAATCTTGGATGAGGCTACTTCATCTATCGATACCAGAACAGAAAAGTATATCCAGGAATCAATGGATTTGCTTATGAAAAATAGAACTTCATTTGTAATTGCACATAGACTTTCCACTATCAAAAATGCTGATTTGATTCTCGTGCTAAAGGATGGAGATGTGATAGAGCAGGGTAATCATGAACAACTGATGAAGAAAAACGGATTCTATACAGAATTATATAATTCTCAGTTCTCAGAATGTTAATTAAAAAAATCTGATTAAATATTATGATAATTGTTATTTGAAAAAATGATAAAATTATTTAAATAAAAATTAAGTTTTACCACAATAATATATAAAATGCTGAACGAACATTCAATTACAGTATGAAGAGTTATGCAACAGCTCGCATTAGATAAAGCAGGAGAGCAAGACTATGCAAATGATATGTTTGTGCTTTGATATTTACATGATATAGGTAAACAGTTTTGATATACTTCAGATCATGCTAAAAGATGATGAGAAATTTTGAAAAGAGTTGGTTATAAATATCGACAAGAAGTATACTATCATGGTGGGGTAAATATCCAATATTCTTCTACTGAATTAGATTTGTTGAATACGGCAGATTTGCAGGTAACGTTGTCATGAGATCATGTACCTCCACAGAAAAGACTAGAAGATATTGCAATTCGCCATTGAAAAGATTCGATTGGATACCAAAATTCTGTAATTCTAGCTCAAAAATTGTGATTAATATAGGTAATAGTTAATTTCAGATTTATTTTTGATTTTTCAAATGAATAGAAACTATATTATAGAAGGAAATAGAATTTACTTACCTGACGAAAACTGAAATATTTTAGCAGAAATCAATTTTGAGAAAATAGATGAAAAGACGTACAATATTTCTCATACATTTGTGGATGATTCACTCAGAGGGCAGGGGATTGGCAGTGAATTAGTAGAAAAAGCTATAACTTATCTGACATCGAAATGATATAAAGTTACAGCAACATGCCCTTATGCTAAGGAATCATTAAAAGTATAATGACATTTTATATTCATAATAATCTTCAGAAGTAATATCACTGTCTTATAGTTTCCCCAGCTTTTTCATAAGATATTTCCATATCTACTCCACAATCAGCTAGAATACTTTGAACATCTACAGCAAAAAATCTAGCTTTATCATAATCTTCTTCTTTTTCAAAAATATTAATTTTTCTACAATTTAACCGATTTTTCAAATTTTCATTTTCCTCTACTAGGTTTCTATTCTCTTCTTCTTTATTCTCATGCTCATGAACACATAATCAAATAATGTATTATCTTCTGACATTATCAAAAAAAATGAGAATTATTTTTTGTTTTTAGTTATTAATAATCTTATACCTATCAGTATTAGTAATACTATTCATCAATATGCCAGAATATTAAACAATAAATTAATTCAAGTAATGCGAGTAAAGAATAGTCATAAAATCCATATTAATGTAGGAACTTGTAATTCATCAGGAACTTTTCAATTTCGAATTGGTACAGATCACATTAATAATGCAAAAAAATAAATATACAATATATAATAGTATGATTTTCTCTTGCAATTACAACATATTAAAAGTAGAAATGAGTCAGATTTATTTACAATTTTAGTCATGAAAAGACGTAAGATACCAGTTATCAAAAATAAACCACTCAGAATTGCATGAGCAATTATATGTATAATCGTTCTAATTTCTTTCATTACGTGAATAGTAATCTGAACTATTTGATGATATAAATATGATATCTGCCTAATGAAAACATGAATTTGAATGAGTATAATATCATGAATATTTATGTGAATGTTACATATTCTTTACTTTAGAACTCCAAAAAAGTTTAGAAAAAAGTTATTCTGAGAATAAATCTACTGCTTGAAATTTTCAGTCTAAACTATATTTTATAAACAGATTTTTTATTTTTTGTTCTCCAATTTTTGATGGCATGAGAAGTAGCACAGAAAACTAAGATGGAAGCATATGAATTCGAATTACGTTGGAGAGCATTCGCATGATTATCTAGAAGATTTAGATATTCTCGAGATGAAGGAACTATCGCAAATTTAGTAAGAAGGACTGATAAATGAAATCTTGAAATAGCATTAAAAGATACATCACCAGAGGATTTGCATAAATTTACACTTCAAACTTATACTCAATATAAAAAAGATTTTATAGAAAAAAATCAAAACGAGTTTCCATGAAGAGATAAGAGATTTTCGTTATGATATTATATCGACCGTTTGGAATATGAACTAAAGGTTATTAAGGAAATGTGATTTAATTCATACTTCTTAATTGTATCAGAATATGTCCGTCGAGCCAAGGAACATCAAATTTCAGTTTGACCATGAAGATGATCAGGAGCCTGATCTTTGCTTGCATGGCTTGTATGAATCACAGAAGTAGACCCATTGCCATTTGACTTGCTATTTGAGAGATTCTTAAATCCAGCCAGAGTATCGATGCCAGATTTTGATATCGATTTTGAGGATTCGTTACGTCAAACTGTAATCGAACACTGTTATGATTTGTACTGAGCTGAAAAAGTTTGTTCAATTTGAACATTCATGAAAATGGCGACTAAAGCCGCATTCAAGGATGTTGCCAGGACTCTTTGAGTTCCTTTTGAAAAATCAAATTATGTTACAAATCTACTTCAAGATAAAGTCTGATTAGTTGCACAGGTAGAAGATCCAGAATGATCTCCAGAACTTAAAAATTTTTACGAATCTGATGAAAAAATTCATCAGGCAATTGAATATGGAGATAAACTTACATGAAATCTTCGTCAAATGTGAGTTCACGCTTGTGGAATTATTATTGCTCCAGAAAAAGTTACGACTTACACACCTACTCAATATAACAAAGAGGAAGACCATACAATCGTAAGTCAGTATGATTGACCAACTCTCGAATCAATCTGACTTCTTAAAATGGACTTTTTAGGATTGCGTAATCTTTCCATCATCAAGAATTGTGTAAAAATTATCAAAGCTCGTGCAAATCAGAGATGAGAAAAGATTCCAGAAATGTTTGAAGAATTTTTGGAAACAATGAGTTTGGATATTCCAATCGATGACGAAGAAACATATAAATCTATTTTTCAGCAATGAGATACTACATGAATATTTCAGTTCGAATCTCCATGAATGCGTCGTTACTTGATTGAGCTAATTCCAGAAAAAATCGATAACTTAGTAGCCATGAACGCACTTTATCGTCCATGACCTATGGAATTTATTCCAAGTTATATTGCTAGAAGATTATGAAAAGAAGAAATTGAATATATGTATCCAGAACTTAGAACAGAATTGACCAAAAAATATTGAGCAGAAGTTGCAGAAGAAGAAAGAAGAAAACTGATTGAAGATCTCGATCCATTCTTAAAGGAAACATATGGAATTGCTGTATATCAGGAGCAGTTAATGTTCCTAGTACAAGCGATGGCATGATTTTCACTTTGAGAAGCTGATCTTCTTCGTCGTGGAGTTTGAAAAAAGAAAAAATATATCATCGAACAACTCAAAAAAGAATTCCAAGAACGTGGAGCTAGCTATCATAATTATAAACCTGAAACTACGACTCAGATTTATGAGAGAATGATTGAACCAGCTGCTTCGTATTCATTCAATAAATCACACTCTGTATGCTATGCTATGATTGCATATCAGACTGCATATCTAAAAGTTCATTATCCAATTGAATTCTCAGCTGCTTTGATACGTTCTGTAGAAGAAGATACTGATACACAGAGTTTCTATTTTTCAGAAATTCAGCAGAAATGAATTGACATTTTACAGCCAGACGTGAATGTATCATTTAATCATGTGGCAGCCATAGATCAAAGCGTAAGAATCTGATTCATTTCTATTAAATGAGTGTGATTTGATACATGAGAAGAGATTCAAGAAGAAAGAAAAAGATGATGAAAATATACTACTTTAGAAGATTTTTGTAAAAGGTGTTCAAAAGTCTTGAATAGAAAAAGTTTAGAATGATTGATAAAATCATGAGCTTTAGATCAGTTTGAAGATCGTAAAGTTCTCCGAAATAATGTAGATCAAATTATCAATTGGATTTCAAATTCAGCAAATGCTAGTCAAGGTTTGTTCGGAGATTTGGAAAATAAAATTCCTTTGAAAAGGGTAGAAAAATCTACTCTCATGGAAAGATTGATGATGGAACAGGAAGTTTTCAAGAGTTTCATTTCGTGAAATCCATTAGATTGACTATATAAATTTATCAAAAAAAGAACGATACTTTCAAATATTAAAGATAAAAAAGACATAGGAAATTTCGAAATTGTATGATATATAAAAGATATTCGCCGTGCAAAGAAAAAATGATTTTTTATTACAATTGAAGATATTTCCGACAATTTCGATATATTTTTATCAGAAACGTACTGACTAAAAAAATTTGATTTGGTTATAGTTTCATGATGGAAAAAAAATAGAATTCAAATTTCTAAAATTGTAAAAACTTCTCGTGAAAAATTAAAAGAATTAGCTTGAGGATCTTACGATGAAAATGATACAATTTCTGCTGTTAAAAAAGCTAGAGCATGAGAACAACAACAACTTAATATTGAACGTATAAAGGCTGAGATTGCCGCAGAAAATGAAAAGATAACAGAAGAAAATAAAGAAATTTTGAACAAAAATATTATAAGCAAAATAGGGGAGCTATCGGAAGATACTGAAGAAATACCAGAGATTGATGGTGACATAGAAGAAATGGAAGAAAATATTATAGATGAAGATACTACGACAGATGAAGATACTACAAACAATGACACCAAAACATTCTGAACCAAAAAAGAATCTGATAATAATACACAAATAGATTATTTATCAACACATTCCTCATCAGAATTACAAAATATTGCAGATGATAAAGTATTAGATGAAAGTGAAGATCTAAAGAATAATCCAGCTTCTGATGATAAAGAAACTTTCATTATAACATCTGAAAATTTACCATTTTCAAAAATGAAACAACTAATGACTATAATTTCATGAAATCCATGAGATATATCGATTGAAGTTTTATGAAACGAAATGAGAATTTCGGAAAAATGACTTAACGAATTAAAAAAAACAATCAAAGAATAATTTATAATTTATGTTAAATAATGCAAGGAGAAAAACTAAAGTTCAAACTTGAACAAGCACAAAATATCGCAATTTTTGGACATCAATCAATCGATGGAGATGCAATTTGATCAATGTTTTGACTATGATTACAGCTAGAAAAACTTTGAAAAAATATCTCATATTTTACTCCAGATGCTCCTAGTGAAACTTTTTCATTTCTGCCAATCCAGAAATTACAAACAGAATTTGACTATTGAACCTATGATTTGATAGCTTTTGTAGATTTCTCTACATATAATATGATTAGGAAATTTTCAGAATGACATAAAGAATATTTTAACTGACAGCAAAAGGTTATCATCGATCATCATATATTTTCAGTTGAACTTCCAAATTCGGTTGAATTTCGTGATGATAGTTCAATTAGTGCAGCTCAATTAGTTTTTGAACTGACTCAACAATGGCGACCAGATTTGATTGATTCTCAAATTGCTACATTCATGTTGACATGAATAATGACCGATAGTGGAAATTTTCGTTTTGATGAATGAGAAGAATCAATTCGTGTTTCTAGAAATAATTTGGCCTTATTGGAAAAATGAGCGAAAAAAAAGCTGATTATAGATAATGTTTTTCGTTCTAAAAGTTATGAAGACTTGGAATTTATGCAAATCATCCTTTGAAGAATGCAAAAAGTTGATGATATAATTTATTCTCGATATTCTCAATCAGAGTTAGAAAAATTCTGACTTCATCCAGATAGTGCAGATTACGCTTTATATTTAATCTGAGATATTAAGGATCAACAGCTAGTAATTCTTTGAAAAGAAAAGGATGACCATATAAAAATTAGTCTTCGCGCAAAGTGAAAATATAATTGTAGAGATATTGCAACACATTTTGGATGATGATGACACGCTAATGCCGCATGATGTTCAATAGAGAAATCTTGAAATTTAGAAATGGATATAATCAACTTCGTTAACAATGTAAAATCTTTAACAAGATAAAAATCAACACAATTATTACTTATTACAAAAAAGGTAGTTTAATCCAAAACTACCTTTCCTATTTTTCTGAGAATTAATTCAACTCCAGAGCAACAATCTGACTTCATCAGGTTACACTACCCAATAACAAATCTTGAATATTCTTTGAAATTGCATTTTCTCATCATTGCTTGTATCAAGAATACAAATTTACATAAGTAATTAAAACCGTTTTCTCTTCGTTGGTTAATCATTCAACCAATCCATCACGTTGTCAGTTAATAAACTTAACTGCTACAGTAGCTACTTTATCTACATCTATCTCAAATCAATAAATATTAGCAATATCTTCAATTCATCACTTAGTATCGCCCATAACTCTAGACAAAAATATTCATGCAATAGATGAAAATATTGAGTTAGCATCATCAAAATATTGTAAAACTGCCATTTTTCACCTGATCAAAATCAGTTCTTCATCTGTCAAATCTTCACCAAAATAAGATCTAATGATACTATCATCAAGCGAAAAAGCGTACTTTGATCATATATTATTGGTACTTAACAATTTTAAATATCATGCTTTATAAAGTCTTATCAATGTAGTAATTGTTCAATCAATTTCTATCTTAGATTTATCACTATTCAGTTTACCAAAGAATCTATAAAATAACGTTTCATTTCATTCTCACATAGTTACTGTACCTATATTAGGATCTATAATCAAATAACGAGTATTATCTCACTTTATTCTCCAATATGTTTTACATAAGTCTCAATCTGAAGTTTTTTTCCAAAATTCACTAAGCATTCAATCAGATTTAATATTCCATTGATTTCATAAGAAATATTGAATATAAGTTCAAGCCACAATCACTCAATCTTGATTATCACGATTAGCTAAAGCATTAATAATAGGATTATACTGAGGAAACTGCAAATTAAATATATTTTTCCGAACATATCAAATCTTTGTTTTATTTACTGCTTCTAAATTGTCATCAATAGTCTGAACCATTCATACATTTCATTTATACCAAACGAACACAGAATTAGCTCACTGAGAAGATATTCTCAAGAAATTAAATATTAATTGAACTCAAAAAATGACTCAAACAAAAGTAATTAAAATTCAAGAAACAATATTAAGACCTTTCTTTCAATTATTTTGTAACAATTCATTCCAAAATATCGCAAGTGCAATCATTGTCCATGAAATCAAAACAGTTCAATACCACAAAATTGAAGATCAAATAATCCATCGAATTCACCATCAAATTAATGTTGTTAAAATAATAGAAATTTGAACTCTATCCTTTCTAAAAATTGCATAAAATAAAGCCACAAACAAAAGCAAATACACAATTATCCAAAAAAATCCAGTATCCGTATAATAACTACTTAAATTTTGCAAAGACCAATTAAAGGAAATATTTAAAGGCACTAAATACCTATAAGGAACATATACAGAGCTCTCAGTAGACAAAATACTATGTGATTGATAATACTGTCTCAAGTTTACAATTTCATCATGGAACAATGCAACATTTGATGATCAGAATCAAATTTTTCACTCACTCTTTGCTTCATCATAAGCATCAATAGCCTCTTTCAATAATAATCAAGCCTCAGAATCCTTACTATTTATACCATTTTCGTAAATTGCACGTAAATCATCAATTTTAAAATTATCAATCACTCAAGCATTATTACACAATACTTTAGCATCGTGATTAAATCAATAACAAGTATCACTTGTTTTTCGCAACAATTTTAACAATCAATAAGAGAGATTTCTTTCACATATCACATTATCCGAATCAGAGAATCACTCACATTCACCACTTTTTGGCCACATAGATTTAAAGAACTTAAACCATTTTGTTTTTGATTTATCTTCATCAACACTAAATATATTCGTCTTTTTAAATTCTTTCCAACCATATCATATATATCTTCAAAAATCTTCTCATCACTGTCCTCAGATAATCTCCTGTAGTCATTGATTCAGTTCCTCATCAGAATAAATATTTCAAGCCGATGAACACTGGTAAAAATATTGCTGTTTTTTTGTATTTAAAATAGAATTATCAATTTCATTTTGTTCCTCCATCGAATCTACATCGTCAGAATCAGATACTTCACCTACCCCAAAATTTTCTTCATCCTTTATGTTTTGAGCCAAAAATTTATTATAATTCCATTTTTTGTCTTCTGCACCCATACTTAAAAATACAGCCTTCAATGAATTTCAAAAAGAATAATTATCTGTTTTTATTTGACTAACCACTGCTCGAGGCAATTTAAGAACAATTAATGGAATCAAAAAACTGATTCCCAAAATTATTAAATCTTTAATATTTTTTCAGAATTCTTCACGCTTATTACGTTTCAAAAAACAAACAACGAATCATACCACTGTAATTATTCATCAAATAATAATAAATCGATTTGCATTCGCATTTGTCAACATAACCGATGACGTCAAAATATTAAACTTTCTCACCAATCCCATCACCATTATTCAAAGACCAAGACTTGTTATTGAAGAAAACCATAATCATACAAGTAGCAATCCAAACAATACAAAATCCACAAATGCAGTAATCTTTGCTAACGTAGCAAATCAAAAGAACAATCAAGCAATTAATACATATTTGATCATTTCTTTTTTCTCATTTGAAAATTTTCTATTCTGAAGAAAAATTAAACCAGCCAATAAAGCTAATAAAGATAAAGCCATAACTCATAAATCTGTTTTATTATCAACTATCACTAAGAAAGCTCACATTCAACCAGTCAATCGAAGCAACAGAATATATCGTCACATCGTAATTCAATTAACATTCTCAACCTCCATATCAACTATTTTATTATTTCATTTCCTCATCTCAGATTCTTCAAGACTTTCCTTTCTATTACCAATAAGTGAAAAAATCTGAAAAACAACAGCAACTCAAAATATAAGCACAAAGAATGCACTCATATTATTCATAGAGATAGCAATATTATCTGGAGATAATCCTAACCATCAGTTAGTACAACCTGTTAAAGAAAAGATAAATGTTAAAAATTGATGCCAAAATCATGGCATACTACTACCTACCGTATTTCACCAATATATTCAAGCATTCTCAGCCAAAATCTTAGGAACATACATATATTCATGGTTAGCATCCCACGCTGTCGAATATGGCACAAATGCATTTTGTATTCACATATACAAATATGCCAAAGAAAGGATTATTGGCAAAAAAATACACAAAAATCATATTTTCTTTGATTTAATATTTCGTTCTCACTGTACAAATCATATTCTAAACTTATTTAATATATTTGACAATATTTCTCACCACTTTCAAACTTGCACTCTCTCATACCATATCATAAATCCTAATCACAAAAAAAGGATCCAACTTACGATTCAATACAATAATCAGATTCATAACAAAATCTGAACTATAACAACAAAAACAGAAAATCAAACTCAAAAGCTCAAAAATATTTCCTGTCGACGTAATTCATTAAATTTTATCCATTTTCTCTCAATCCAACTTCAAAGAGCAGAGAATCAAAGAATTAAATAAACTCACAAACATACAAGCAATAAAGTGTTGAATATAGTTATTATATGTCAAAGTCAAATAGGATCTCATTTAATATTACTATGAACTAACCCAAACAATCAAGCTCACGCGACAAACCAAATAATAAGATTTTTAACTTTTACTTCCGAACACAAAATCAAATATGATACAGGAAGCAATGCACATATTATTGCAGAAAAAAATACCCATCGATTTTGTCATGACGACAAAATAGAAAGATAATACGTATGCTCTGCTAGATATGCAAAAAAGGCTTGGTACCCCAATAGACCAACTAAAAAAATCAGAGCAGAAATACCAATTAAAGATCAATACTTTTTCATAACAAGGAAAAATAAAATAAAAACCAATATTTAGTTTATTTTTTAGCTGTTTTTTTTCAAACTATTTTTCAACGAAAAAAGTCCTCAAAAATTTGACATTTTTCATTTTTATAAATATAATAGAATATAAAATTTATTCATACCAAAACAAAAAATGGCACAACGAGCTGGTTATGAAAAAGCATATCAAAAATTTAATATGGCTCTATGAAGAAGAATAATTTCTCATCATCATAGAGGAAGGAGAGTAGAAAAACTTTATAATGCAGCAAGAGAATGTTCACATCGACGGATGTACGCCTGAGAAGCAGTTTTAGCATTTCTTTTCATTTGACGGGCAACTATGCGATGATCATGAGATAATCTAAAAAACAATACCAGCCTTGTTTATCCTTTATTTCAGGTCTCTACACTAGAATGTAGGACTTTGGAGCGAAGTTCTATGCCAGATTCTTGTAAAATTAAATTGCCAATTATCAATAATGCAGATTATACAACATATGTAAATGAAAAAGTTTATACGGATATTTATACAACTCTTTGGTGAGGATCATATCAGGAAGAATGGAATCAAGCAGCTTGAGCTCACTATGGAGTAGATATTGCATCAGCGAAATGAACACCACTTTATGCAATTGCTGACTGAGAGGTTTACTCAGCTTGATATAATTCTGCATATGGAAATGTAGTTAAGATTAAATTCAAGTTTAATGGAGAAATTCTATTTGCTACATATGCGCACATGAATAGTATTTCAGTAAAAGCTTGAGATACTGTATCAAAATGACAACAAATCTGAGAAGTTTGAAATACATGAAATACTTTCTGAGCATTAGGATGATATCATGTTCACTTTGAAATTGATAAAAATAGTGGATGAAGACCAGCATATGCATTTGCATGATGTCCAGAACTTGATAAATGACATTCAGAAATCATTGCAAATGGTTACTGTAGAATTCAACTATTCCAAAATACAAAGGATCCAATTGCATTACTTGAATCAGTAGACGCGCCATATCCAAATCAAGTAGTAGAAAAAACTGAAACTAAAACTGAAGTGAAGCCAGAAGTGAAAAATGAAGATGAAAATCATGGAGTAGCAACAGGTGAAATCGTTTTATCATGAGAAGTTAAAGATCAAAAATGAGAAACAGTAAAAGTAGAACTTCCAGAAACTAAACCAATTGAACAAAAGCCACTAGCACAAAACGAAAAGAAAGATCTGATTGAATTAAATTTTGATGGACTTGATGTGAAATGAAAGGAATTTGTAAATAAATGGAATATTGAAATTGAAAAAGGATTTGATGATTCAGTAATGATAGAAAGATCCACTCAAATTACTATTCGTGTTACAAATAAAGTTTCATGAGCCAAATATAATGGAGCATTAAATATTCCATTTACAGCAATTGCAAGTAATACAAACATTTCACTGAATCCAGTATCTGTAATGTTGGTTCAAGATGGAGAGGCTAAAATTACTATCACTCCAGTAAAAATGGGAAACACATATATTGCACTTAATCTAGGTAATACAAAGATTTGAGGAACTACAATTTCAGTTAAATAAAATTTTAAGTAATATTAATTATTTTTAACTAATCATTCCATTTCAGAGACATTCATCTCAATCATAAGCGACAAAAACTTGACCAGGAGCAACAGCCCGTTGCTCTTTTTCAAAATTCACTTTCATATCTCAGTTCTCCATTTTTTCCAAATCACACTCAACCGCAGGAATTTGTCTATATCTAATTTTTCCACTCAGATTTTTCTTTAAATTAAATATCTCATTTTCCATATCAGGGCAAATCCAATGCCAATTTTTCGCTATCAAAGTCTTAGTCTTCAATTCCTCAGCATCTTTATCAGTCACATAAAGAATATTATTCTCAATATCAATACGATATACATAAGCCTTAAAATTTAATCATAATCACTGTTTCTGTCCGATTGTGTAAAAATATGCTCATTGATGAGTTCAAACTTTTTTACCACTCAAATCCAAAATATCTCCCTCTTTCTTTGGAAATTTTTGCATCAAAAACGTTCTAATAGGAACGTTTCATATAAAACACAATCCCTGACTATCTTTCCTCTCAGCATTTGGCAATCAGATTTCTTTAGCTTTTTCTCTTACTTGTTGCTTAGTCATTTCTCCTAATGGAAAAATACTTTTACTGAGTTGATATTGATTCAATCCAGAAAGAAAATAACTCTGATCTTTCCAAGAATCCGCTCACTGCAAGAGATGGTAAACGGATTGCCCCCTTTTGGCAAGGGGGGTAGGGGGGATTTCTTTCTCCAAAATCCTCGCATAATGACCAGTCGCAATATAATCAAATCACTGCTCCATAGCCTTATTCAAGAATACATCAAACTTAATCAAATTATTACACAAAACATCAGGATTCGGAGTAATTCACTTAGAATATCACTCAAAAATATAATCAATAATCCTTTCTTGATACTCTTTCTGTAAATCAAAAGATAATAATTCAATTCACAAAAATTTAGCTACTTTGATAGCTTCTTCAGCATCTTTAAAAGTAGTACAATTTCATTTATCAGACACATAATTTTTCATAAATCAACCTACCACTTCATATCATTGCTGCAAAAGTAAGGCAGCACTAACCGCCGAATCTACTCATCCAGATAATCATACTAAAACTTTCTTCTTCATAAATTCAAAAATTTTTAAACAAACACTTTATAATTAAATTAAATATAGTTGCAATTATTTCTTAATAAAGAAAATACTTATATATAATTTATTTCAATTAACAACATTAAATATTTTATATTGACTTTTTTTATAAAAAATATATAAACATACAAAGATAATAGATAAAACAAAAAATCATAACAAATTAAATGAAAAATATGGCACAGGAAAACAAAAAGAGAGTATACGGAGAAGATACCGGAAATCTCACAAAAGAAGCAATCGCAGAATTCAATGACATGCTGAAGAAAGACCCAAAATGGGCAGAATTGTGGATATACTTCCTTTACGACCAATGCGACTGGTTCTGTTGGCACTATAATCGCATTTTACCAGGCGGAAGAGAAGCCATGCCTCATACTCCCGAAACACAGAAGGACTATGAGGAAACCAAATATGCAAAGTTCTGGGCTATAGCCCAAACTAAGAATTTTGGCATCACATTCGAAACCAAGGAAGAAGAACAGCTCTTTCCTCACAGCGAAAATTTCCACAAATGGTACCGCTTCTGGCACAGTTACATTGAAGGGCTTCCCAAAGAAACCTGGAACAAGCTCAACAAAACCTTCAGCGACAAAGGCGACCTTACACCCTATTGGCCAACTAAGGCATGGAACGAAGATTAATTATCAAAAGCAACCGCAGCGTATCTGCTAAACAAACAGAAAGACGGGAATTTAACCCCGTCTTTTTCGTTTAAATTATATTAAATATTTTAACTCAATTCCAAAAATCTTAACTCAACCTTTCTAAACCAGAATTTTAATATTGCTCTAAAAGTAGGGCAGTACTAACTGCCGAATCTACTCATCCAGATAATCAAACTAAAACTTTTTTCTTCATAATTCAAAAAATACTAAAGAATTGCTTATAATTAAATTAACACTATTTACAATTATTTTTCTAATTATACTTATTTTTCATAAATGATTAAGTTAACAATCATTTTTTAAATCAGCTTGACATTTATATAAAAATATTTATATTTATTATGAAAATAAAAAGAAACAACTAAAAAATAACTACATTATGAGACAGAAATTTATTAAATCAATTATTGGTTTGCTGGTTTTTATCAGCATTTGTTCCTGTGAGGGTAGAGAACGCTACAACGATTACGATGAAAAAGAACTCCATACGGGGCAATCAAGATTCATTGTACTTCGTAACACAAAAGATTATTCTTCGTTTGAAATCATTGTGGATAAGGAAACTAGAGTTCAATATCTTCTATTCGTAAAGGATTATAAAGCAGGTCTAACACCGCTCTTGGACGAGAAAGGAAATATCTCCTTATATCAGGGAGAAATAAAATAACTTCCTTCAAAAACAACCAACAAATTGTCCTTCCTTACTATGTAAGGGAGGCATTTTTAAAATTCAGATTTAATTCATTTTTAGAAACATAATTTTATTTCTATTTAACTAACTCAACTCCAAAAATCTTAACTCAACCTTCCTCAATCAGAATTTTGGATTCTGAAATTTTACTATAGCCATATTATTCCAAACTTCCATTACATAACCTACTCCAAATAACTTATGCCTAACTCTATCTCATTCAGAAATATTACTAGTAACTTCATTTCCTAGTCATCACGACAAATCATAACTCTTTACCAAATTCTGAGGCAATTCTGCCAAAAATCTGCTCGGTGGATTATTTTTCACTTGTCACCAAGTCATTCTAGAATGAGCATACGACATAAACAAAACATCTTTTGCTCTCGTAACTGCCACATACATCAGTCTTCTTTCCTCTTCCAATAATTTTGGATCCAGAGTCGCATTTGAAAGTGGAAAAATTCCATCTTCCAATCACACTATAAATACACAAGGAAACTCCAGTCATTTACTCGAATGAACTGTCATCAATTTCACTGCATCGATATCTCATTTTTCATTCTCAGTAATATCACTTAAAAGCGAAACTTCCTCCATAAACTGTCTTAAAGTTGGTTCTCATTTTTCGATATATTTACTCGCCATATTTATCAATTGTCCAATGTTCTCATATTTTTCTTCCGCCTGAACTTCTCATCATTCCTCCTTGATTAAGTAATCCTTATAATTGATTTTCTTTACCATAGCCTCAATAAAATCTGAAGGATTCTCCACGGCTAAATCCTCTTTAAGTTCTTCCATTGCTATAATAAACGATTTTATTCCAGTCATAGCCTGTGGAGTAAGTTTCAATTCATCAGGCAAAATTTCAGCTTTTCGCAATTTCTTTATCGTATCATAAATCGCTTCATCATGAGCTAATGCATAATCTTCAATTTTTTCCCAAGTCGTAGCTCAGATTTTTCTATTTGGAATATTTATAATTCTTTTCAATGCTAAATTATCTCTATCATTCAAGAAAAATCTCAGATAAGCAAGTACATCTTTAATTTCTTTTCTTTCAAAGAACTTGAAAGCTCACCAAATTTTGTAAGGAATTCATTCCTGAATAAACAGACTTTCAAATACACTTGATTGAGAATTAGTTCTATAAAGAATTGCTACTTGTCACCATTCCTTAAATTTTCAAGAATTCTTCATTTTTTTTATCAGTTCAATTGTATTCGCAGCTTCATCAACATCACTACTATGTGAAAAAATCGTAATCATATCTTTCTCAGTTCATGCTCTATTTGGTTTAATATTTTTTTCGTACTGACGAGCATTATTCTTAATAATAGCATTTCCAGCTTCCACAATATGAGGTTTAGAACGATAATTTATCTGTAACTTGAACATCTGAATATCGGGCCAATACATTTTCACATTCAAAAAATTCTCCATCAAAGCTCACCTCCATCCATAAATACTCTGAAAATCATCTCCAATCAAAGTCATTTTTGCTCATCATCAGCTCATCATTTTCATCAGTTCAAACTGTATCCAGTTGGTATCCTGAGCCTCATCTACTAATATATAATCAAATGAATTTTGCCATTTCTGCAAAATTGCAGGTTCTTTTCTGAATAGCAAATAGGGGAGTAATAGCAAATCATCAAAGTCTAACGAATTCGAAGTTTCCAAAGTCTTTTGATATTCTTCGTAAACTTTTCACATAGTTTCATCATAATTTGAATTAACTCATTTCAAAAAATCTGAAGGAAACATTCCGTCATTCTTTAGTTTCGAGATAACCCCTTTTACTTCGTTTGGTTTGAAAACATCCTGTAAATTCAGTCTTTTTAATATCTCTTTTACTACACTTGCAGTATCGTTTGTATCCAATATCGTAAAATCTTTGGTATATTTCATTCAGAGTTTATCTATATCCTCTTTCAGAATTTTCAGAAAAATTGAGTGAAATGTTCATATCCATTTCATCTGGTATGGAAATAAGCGATATTGATTACCTACATTTTCTTGTTTATCTGCCTCTATCGCCACCAAAAAATCCATAATATCATCATGAACCCCTTCGGCTTCGCCACTCCCCCTATCAGGGGAGAAATTTTGCTCCCTGTTAGGGGAGCTGGCCGAAGCTTGCTGAGGACTGAGGGGTTGTCCAACATCTTCATCCACCTCACTTCAAATCTCCTCCGAAATCTTTATCAATCTTTCTTTCATCTCATTAGCCGCTTTATTTGTGAAAGTCACTGCCAAAACTCTCTGAACAGGAGTTTTTAAACCCCACCACAAATAAGCAATTTTGTATGTCAAAACTCTAGTTTTACCAGAACCAGCTCCAGCAATAATCAATGATGGAGTATTCGTATGTAAAGCTGCTAAAGTCTGTTCATCATTCAACTGTGAAGATATATATTCTTTTATATTCATTCGTTTATTTTGTATAATTAATTAAGAAAAATCTGACTTAACATTCAATTGAAGTTGCTCAATACTTATCATAATATGCCTGAATATGATCTGGTGTTTTATATTTTGGAAATAATTTCTGATTGAGTAACATGCTTGCATTCAATTCTTCCGCGATAGCTCCATTATTCGCCATCCATTCATCCACTTCTTCAGCTTTATATCAATTCTTGATACATATTTCTCTAATTTCTTCTCAATCCATAATATGATATTTTCCGGCTGGTTTCCTACGATTCGCATCATACATTTTAGTTCCATCTTTAATCGATAATGCAATCTCTCGGGCTTCTTTATCTTTCTCTCTCAAGTAACGATAATCATTATTCACAATCAGCTTTGTATTTGTCTGTTTAGCTAAATTATAGATAAATTGATTTACTTTCTTCGTAATAGGTAGGAGAGTCTCATCCTGAGAAGTTATCTCTAGATAACATTTCTCTCCAAATATTTCACGCAACATATCATAAATTTCTCTAATCTTAGCTTCACTTTCTCATGCCGATAGCATTTTAGAAATCCAACTCAATTCTCATCCAGTAAAAATTCTAATTCATTGTGGTTTCTCTTTCAATGCATTCAAATCCAATTTCTGCGTTCAGTTTGTAAATCCAGTTTGATTTGCATAAGCAATAAGTTCCATCATATTATGATATCATTCATCTGTTTCTGCTAATAAACATAGATTTCAGACACTCTTTCCGACTCATGAAGACTTTAAATCCATTACAAATCAGATTTCTAAACCAAATATTGCTTTCACTCATTTATCATTTTCATATTCAGGATTTTTTGAATCTTTAGCCGCTAAAAAAAACGATGGCACTCAAAACATACCATTATAATCCGTAATTGCAATCGCAGGGAATCATAATTCCTTCGCACGTTTTACGATATCTTTTGGCTGCCCTAAAGCCTCCAAAAAACTGTAAGTACTATGTCAATGTAATGGTACATACATAGAAATAATGAATTGAAAAATAAATATTATTCACACAGTACAATTATAAAAAATTCATTCTCTTTTTCAATTATTTCTAAATAGAACAAAATTTAACTATAAAAAAACAGAAAAATAAAATCATATCAGATTTTAACTATATTTTCATTAAATTATTTTTTTTCAATTTTAGCTTGACTTTAATCGGGAGGTAATTATATTTTGAGCAGGTAGTTAATCTACTAATAAATATGAATCGTTTTAGTTTATAATGGGTTTTCATTATGAATTTCAATGTAAAATTAGACGATAAAAAACTACAAGTAAATGTAGAATCAACTAATCTAAAAGATATATTAATTTACTGTAAACCTAAGGAAAGGCTTGTTTTGATGAAGAAATTTTGACTTGGTTGAGAAAAATGAATTCCTCTACAAAGAATCGGACAAGAATACAATCTTACAAGAGAAAGAATAAGACAAATTGAAACTCAAGCACTGATGAGATTTAGGAGATTGATTGTATGAAATGAAACATATATGAATGTTCTAAGTGAAGCTAAGAAAATTTTGGATGCACACGGTGGATTACTAGGTGAAGATGTATTAGTAGCAAAATTAATTAATAGAAATCTGTTCAAATTTACGAAAGATGAACTAAAATTGATATTAATTTCAGACTTCGATATTACATATCTCAAAAGAAATAAATTATTGTACAAAGCTTTTTATATTGAGCCTCTTTTTGAAGATTTACTTACAAAAATGGCCCTATATGTAAACGATTATTTCGAAAAAAGAAAAAAATCTGAAGATATGTATGAATTTATTGCAAAAATAAAGTGAGTTTTTTCAAAGGAATACAAAGACGTTACATATTTAAAAAATGATCTTTTTTATGTAAATTTCTTTAGTCTTATCAGAAATTTTTCAACATTTGATGGGAAAGTCTGATTCGATGAGTTCACTGATGTGAATCCAAAAACCATGAAACTAAAGTTATATTACATAATGAAAAGGATTAATAAGCCTGTTCATTACCAAGAATTACCTGCTAAAATTATGGATTATTTTCCAAATAAAAGCTGTAAAATTAATACAATTCATAACGAATTAGTAAAGAATAATGATATGTTCGTAAATCTTTGACTTTGACGTTACTGACTTAAAGAACGATGATATGAATGATGAGTTGTAAAAGATATTCTTATCAGAATATTCGAAAAAAATAATAGACCTATGTCCGTAAAAGAACTTTGTAAAGAAGTACTAAAAGAAAAAATGGTTTCGCCAAACACTGTAATGTTAAATCTTCAAAAATATAAAGATTCATTTGAAAGAGTAGATAAATGAATTTATCAAATGAAAAAATAATCGTTAAATAAAAGAAGGCTGAATCTAAATGTTCAGCTTTTTTTACACTTAATTATTATAAACAATGGAAATTGCACGCGAAGTATTAGATCGAGATAATTATTTTATCAATATTGCAGATGAAGTAGCTACTCGTTCTAAAGATCCATCAACCCAGGTTGGAGCAGTAATAGTAGATAAAAAACACCGCCCAATTTCATTTGGATATAACTGATTCCTTGGAGCTGGTGATGACCGCTATCTCACACGAGAAAGACCAATGAAGTACTATTTTTCTATTCACGCAGAAATGAACGCAATATTGTTCTCCAAGACAGATTTAGAGTGATGCACGTTATATTGCAATTATGCCTGCTGCGAAAATTGTTTGAAATTTATCATACAAAGCTGAATAAAAAGAGTTATATACAAACAACTTCACGTAAATAGTCATAAAAATGCTAGTGAATGAAGTATGGAACATCCAGAGACATGGGAAGCTGCAACCCGCTTAATTTTATCAGCACAATCATTATGATTCGAAATGAAAAATCTTAATGGTACTCCATATCTCGAAGAACTGTGGTGATGAAGAAATAATATACCAAATTTTCTATAAATTTAAAAATCAAATAAAAAAGTTACTTTTTTCTTGCAAAAAATATATATTGTGAATATAATAAATAACGTATTTTAACAACGCAAAAAATAGTCATGAAAAATATAATATTCATGGTATTAAGTCTTTTCTTTTCATTAATATCACTCACATTAAACACAACATATGCACAACAAGAAATAGGAATAGACACATCAAATAATTGCTTGACATGAATGTGAAAATGATGCTTTAGATATGAAACAGTTATAGGCATAGATGAAGTTCAACACGCAAATTACACAGCTGAATCCATAGCACAAGATATAATATTATCAGCCACATACATGGTTTGAACCGTACTAACCATAATCATTATTATATGTTGACTTGGTTATATATTTGCAGCAAGAGATGGAAAAGATGTTAGCAAATATAAAAAATGATTAATAAGCGCAGCAATTTGAGCAATTTTAGTCCGGTGAGCATATGCAATAGTTAGATTAATACAATATATCGCAAAGTGATAATAGTTTATATAATATATTATGATATATGAAAAAAATACAAAGTACAATTATATTATCTGTATTTATATTTTTTGGTTTAACTTCTGCTCAAGAAATAATAACAAAATTTACATGAAATTGCTTAACTTGAGTTTCAACTGGATGTTTGGTAGTTAATACAGAAAATGACTTTACACTAGAATCAATAGCACAAGATGCAATTTTTGCGGCAACATACATGGTATGAACAGTTTTAACATTAGTACTAATTTACTGTAGTTTATGATACATATTTGCATCTAGATGATGGAAAAATGTGAATAGATATAAAAACTGATTGAAAAATGCAATGATTTGAGCAATTTTAGTCCGGTGAGCATATGCAATAGTTAGATTAATACAGTATCTTGCACAGTGATAAAAATAAATTAATAAACAAAAAGCTGATCGTGCTGACCAGCTTTTTTGTATTTTAAATTAAATTCTAGTATCAGTGCATATTTCTGTAATTCTCTCCAATTGGAAGTAATCTTCATATAATAACGTTTGCCTTCAAATCTGATAGAGTATCAATTGCTCCACGAAGTGAAGCTCATACCATTACTCTTATTGTTTCCTGGAATGATGCAGCAGACAACCATGAATCAGTCTCTTTTGCGATTGTTGTAAGTCCTAGAGCCATTCTCTTTCCTTTCGCAAGTGTCTTTTTCTCACGCGTAAGCTCTTCATTCTTTTTCAAGAAGTCTTCATATTTTACATATGTTCCAGGGATGAAACTTGAATCTCCAGAATCTTCAATAAATACTTTAGAGAATAACTGTTTAACGATGATTTCCATATGTTTATCGTTCAAGCTCTGTCACTGATCAGAATAAACTTTCTTAGCTTCACGAATTATGTATCTCTGAGCCATCAAATCACCAACGATTCCCTTATATTCCTGAATATCTACAGCTCCAGCTGTAAGAATTTCTCCAGCATAAACTTTTTCTCCTGATTTAGTCTTCTTAGGTAATAATCAGAATAATTTATGACTAACAGTTTGAACAACTCCAAGAATGATTGCATCTTTATCAACTGATAATACTTGTCATTCTTCCTCTATCTTCAAAGCACTTTTTCATTTTACAGCATATGTTGCTCATTTAGGTAAATTTTCTCATTTCTTGACAGCTACTTTATATCCATCCTTGATTATATAAACTTTCTTCTGAGGATCTGATGTAATTTTAATCAATCAGAATTTTCATCCTTCTGGAGTCTCCTCAAATTCGATAGTTCCATCAAATGGAGCAATAATAGCAGGATGTTTAGGAGTTCTAACCTCAAATAATTGCTTAATTCTATCGATACCACTAGCATCTGATTCAGATTCACCGGCTACTCATCATGTATGGAATGTATTCAATGTAAGCTGAGTAGATGGTTCTCAAATTGACTGAGCAGCGATAATTCCAACAGGAATTCAAATCTGAACTAACTGACGAGATGATAAATCCATTCCATAACATTTCTGACAAACTCCACTTGCACAGTGACAAGTAATTGGACTACGAACTTTTACTTCATGAACAGCATCATTTCCTTCAATCAAAGCTACTTCTCATTTTCAGAGCATAATTCCTGCATCTAGTATCTTAACACCATTTTCATCGATTACATCTTGAGCAAGCACTCTACCATATATTTGAGTAAAGAATTTATCTCAACTTGCAACAGCATTCTCCTTTGAGTAAGTAATATATTCTTCAGATCCACAGTCTTCCTCACGAATAATAACTTCTTGACTAGCATCACATAGTTTACGAGTCAAGTATCCAGATTCAGCAGTTCTTAGGGCAGTATCAGCTTTTCACTTTCTTCATGAGTGAGCTGCAATAAAGTACTCAATAGGAGTCAATCATTCAGCGAAAGATCCTTTAATAGGAAGTTCAATAATTTCTCACTGAGGATTTACTACTAATCACTTCATTCCACAGATCTGAGTAACGTTATTCTGAGATCCACGGGCTGCAGAATCAATCATTGTATAAAGATTGTTCCCAGCACCAATGATTGGTTTCAAACATGCCTCTACTCTCTTTTTTATATCAGTCCAAACATCGATAATAAGCCTATGTTTTTCATCTTCTGATAAATATCCTTTATAAAATAATTTATAGATTTCATCAGCTTGTTGATCTCATTCTTTCAAGATTTTTGATTTATCTTGAGGAATTTTCATGTCAAGAATATTAATTGACACAGCAGCAAGAGTAGAATATTTAAATCAAAGATCTTTAATATCATCAGATAATTTTACAGTTACAGGCATTCCATATTCATCAAATACTCTACCAAGTAACTGCTTAATATCTTTACTCTTCATATTCTTATTGATATATCCAAGACCTTCTGGCATTTTCATATTAAATATGACTCTTCATGCAGTTGTTTCAATAGTTTCTCAGTTATTAATAATCAATATTTTATCTTTGATATGAATTTCTTTATTTTCATACGCTTTATAAGCTTCTTGCATACTAGAATACCTAGCCATAACTGGCACATCCTTAATCCATTCATCTTCAGATGTTACTTCAGGTCTCCTACTATCATAGTAATCCATCAAATAATATACTCCAAGTACCATATCCTGAGATAATGATAGAGTAGGATCTCCAGAAGCTGGTTTCAACACATTCTTATCAGAAGCAATTAATTCTTTAGCTTCTTTTTGAGCTTCATCAGAGATTGGAAGGTGGATAGCCATCTGATCTCAGTCGAAGTCGGCATTGAATGATCCACATACTAATGGATGAAGTCTGATAGTTTTTCCAGGGAATAACTTAATCTTAAATGCCTCAATTCCAAGACGGTGTAATGTAGGAGCACGGTTCAAAAGAACGTATTTATCTTTAATTACATCTTCCAAGAATTTCAAAGCTATAGGATCTTCATCTTTAATCAGTTTTTCAGCTTGTTTTGGAGTATAAACTATCTTTTTCTCCATAAGTTTTCCAATAATGAATGGAGTGAAAACCTTTACGGCAATATAGATAGGCAATCCACATTCATCAAGTTTCAATCCAGGTCCAACTGTAATAACAGACCTTCAAGAGTAGTCTACACGTTTTCCAAGCAAATTTTTACGAAATATTCATTCTTTTCCTGAAAGCATATCAGAAAGAGATTTGAATACTTTATTTCAGGCACCAGATCTTCCAGCACCGGCTTTTTCTCCAACTAATAAGTTATTTACAGATTCTTGTAAAAGTCTGATTTCATTTTTTTTCAATACATCAGGCATTCCAACTTGAACCATTTTCTTAAGTCTGATATTTCTCATCAAAACTCTTCTATAGAAAAGATTTACGTCTGAAGATGCAAATCTTCAACCATCAAGTTGAACAACTGGCCTCAAATCAGGAGGAATAACAGGTAATTTTCTAAGTACCATATTCTCAGGTTTTACTCCTGAAACATATAAGTTAATCAATAACTTGATCAAAGACATTGATTTTTTCTTAGCATCAGCAGATTTTATGTTTGGAAATTCTTTAACTCTCTTTTTGATTTCTTTCTCTACATCGATTTCTTTCAAAGCTTTTAAGATTCCATCTGGTCCAGAAGCCATTTCCATTTTATCAGAGAATTTGTAGAAAAAAGATCTCCAATCTGATTCCATAACAGTCTTTCCCCATTCGAGTTCAGAGATTATTCCATTTAATCTCATTTGTTCATCAGCTAATTCTTTTTTCTTTTCTTCATATAATTCTTTTAATTCAGCTTTTCTTTTTGCATTATTTTCTGCTTTATCTTCTTCCATATATATTTCATCCAGTTCAGTCAATCTGATATTAAAATCTGATTTTAAAGTTTCTTTCATATAATCCTTTCATTTTTCATCAGGACCTTTTACTACGATATATTTAACGAAACTCAAAATCTTATCAATTTCGTATGAAGATAACTGTAATAATTGGTGAATTCATCCAGAAGGAGAGTTTTTATACCAAGCATGAACTAATGGAGAAGCTAAATCTACATGTCCCATTCTAGTCCTTCTAGTACGAGAACTTGTTACTTCTACATTACATTTTTCACAAACGATTCACTTATATCTAGGTCCTTTATATTTTCCACAGCTACATTCAAAGTTTTTCACAGGTCCAAAGATAGACTCACAGAAGAGACCTCCAGCCTTTGGTTTACCTGTTCTATAGTTTACGGTATCAGGATTGTCTACAGCACCATGTGACCAAGATTCAATATCTTCCATTGATGCTAGAGTAACCATCAAACCATCAAATTTTTTGTTATACATGATTAGGATATCATAAGATGATAAAAGAAATTTCTATATAATAT
>Ga0247609_10001130_pt1 | contig 33099 bp, 24 predicted proteins | sample 172DNAGHGlowgp2_FD_193487 | JGI IMG/M metagenome (GOLD analysis project Ga0247609, IMG submission 193487) | Sheep rumen microbial communities from Palmerston North, Manawatu-Wanganui, New Zealand - 1728 DNA GHGlow gp2 | ecosystem: Host-associated > Mammals > Digestive system > Stomach > Rumen ... | reverse complement strand
CTGGGCTCTGGCATCTTTATCGTTAGGGTAGGGACGTTCGCTACGAAGGTACGTTTTTGAAGATTAAAGATTGGAGACCATAAATTGAAAAGGTAAAAAGACAAAAATTGATGATTATGAAACGCGTTATATTTCTTCTTTCTTTTTTCTTTGCGATTCTCGTTGCGCAGGCTCAGCAGCCTACGACGATGATTACGACGCTTTCCAACGGCGCTGCTATCCGTACTGACGTGAGCGAGGTGGAAAAGATTACTTTTGCCGACACGACCTACAACCTCAACAGTAACGGTTACCGTATCCTCGAATCCGATGAGCTTTGCTGGCCCGAGGACCGTTTGCTGCCGCTCTTCCTTCCTCCGTTGAATCCGGTCAAGGCGTTGGATATCAGCGTGTCGTCGTTTACAGATGCTGAGCGTGTGATGTTCTGCGCTCTGCAAGGTCTCGTGAATCGTAATCGCCCTCGCCTCCTCCTTTACAACCACAACGAGGAGCCTCGAGCGACTTGGCCTAATGCTCACGCCCTCAGTACCTCTGCTGTTTCTACAAGTACAGCCTATAATCTGATCAAGACGTACAAGAATGAAATCAATGGCCTGGTGCTCTACAGTACCGAGAAAAGCAACCACTATGCCAACGTGGCTTCCACCATTGCCGGTCTGGACCGTCTACTTCCCGTTACGGCCGAGATACAGAGCAAGTTGGCGGCGCGCCGTATTGACCTTCCCGTTCTGGTGGACCTGACTTCGCTCACGATGACCAATACACGTGATGTTTACAACTATCTCTACGAGAACTACTGGAGCCGTTGCAACCACCGTTTGATTATCAGCGAACGTCCCAACATTCCCTATGTGCACGATATCGCTGTGGCAGCAGGTTCGGCGTGTGTATGGCTCGACCCTCGTGTGGAGGAGGAAAGCAAGCTGCTCGACAAGTTTCTCAAGGATTTGACTCCCGGTCGCGACTTCGTTCTGGGCTGGTTCCCCGAAGAGCGCTCTGGTGTGGGTGCGACCACCAAGTACGGCCTGTCCACTGTACCTGCCGATTTCTTCGAGAATGCAACCGTATATACTGCTGTCAACAAGCCCGTCAAGATTCCTCCTGTGCCCAAACGACCGAAGCTGGAGAAGAAGATCTATGCTGCAGTCTATATCAGCGACGGCGACAACATCCAGTACTGCCAGCACGCTATGGCCAAGATCTTCAATCAGGGTGGACGAGGTCAGATGCCAATGAACTGGACCATCAGTCCCTCTTTGGTCGACATTGCGCCTATGATGCTGAACTACTATTACCGCAAGGCAACAGACAACGACTGCTTCGTCAGCGGTCCTTCTGGTATGGGCTATGCGATGCCTTACGATGCCCACAACTCGTGTTACTATGTCCCGGCCTCGTCGAACAAGATTGTCCCATACACCCAACTCACTCAGCGCTATATCGAGAAAGCCGGTCTGCGCGTTATAACCGTCTGGGACGACATCAGCACTGTGCAGCGCAAGCGTTATGCCGACAACTGTCCCTACCTCTACGGACTCACCATCAACGATTGGGAACGACAGGAAGGACGTTTGACGATGAAGGTGCAGTCGGGGTGGCTGCCCATCGCTGTTCAATATCCTTGCTATGCTAACAGCACAAACGTCATCACCGATTTCTTCAACCGCGACATCAAGAGCTTCACTGGTTCGAAGCCGATGTTTGTCTGCGGTCAAGCCACCGTTTGGGATGTTGGTCCCGATGCGCTCGTTGCACTGACGTCAAAGCTTGATGCGCTCTCGCCCGGGAATGTCAATATTGTCCGTGCCGACCATTGGTTCAGCTACTACAACGAGGCCAATCATTTGCCTTTCAACCTTTCCATGCTGGAGGATACGGAGGTTACTTCGTCGCCAGTCGTGGATGCTTCTGCAGTAGAGTTTGCTACAAATGGCTCGCCCTCAGATGGTTATCAATGGGTTTCAGGAACAACGGATGGCACAGGCTGGGTACAACTGGACTTCAAGGAGCCCTTCAAGATAAGCCGTTATGTGGTGCGTCACGCAGAAGCAGGTGGTTTAGCGCCTCAGCTCAACAATCGTGACTTTACGGTAGAGACCAGCCTGGATGGTGAGACCTGGACTGAGGTGGGCACTTACACGGGCAATCTGTCTCCAGTGACCGAAGCCAGCATCACACCCGTCGAGGCCCAATACCTTAGGGTGAGCGTCACCAAGGCCGGCATCGACGGACGTGTCCGCATTGGCGATATCGAAGTTTACGGAAAGCGCTAAGCTTTATGCGTTATTCATCGGGCTGCTGACCATCGTGAGCCTTCCATGCACATTCTGTTATCTTCATGTCTGTGAAAACAGCTGTGAAGGATGATTCTTCGGGCGAACAGGCATAGATGCCGAAGCTGATTTCATCGGCTCCTGCATACATGTGGCAAACGCGCATCTGGCTGAAGTTTACGCCATCGTTGGAACATTCGATGCAATAGTCGTCTGCCCTTCTGGAGAAGCGATACCACATCGTCTTGACATCGGCGGGAATGGCTGTTGTAGCCCAATCGGAATAACCGTTGTTCGTTGCCACACTGCCAAGATGCTGAAACTCGTCGTTCTCGTATTCCACAGAGCCTTTCAGCCAGTTCTCGCTATCCAAGTACATGACGATACCGCACTGGTCGAAGCGTTGGTGACTCAGCGTGAAATCCGTCTTCACCACGAAGCTGAAGAACTGTTCCTTCGTCTTCATCTGAAGGACTGGGGCATTGTCGTTCTGAAAGTGATAGTAGGTGCGTTGCCAAAGGTCTGTGTGCGGAGCTGTGGTGATGGCGATGGTATCGCCTTTCACTTCAAACCCAGCAGGTTCCCTTGTCCACTCGAAGCTGTTCATGTCTATCGTTCCACCTTCGGATAGAGCTGTCGTCACAGCATCTGTAAATGACGCATTCGTTTCTTCCTGACTTTGCTTTCCACAAGCCGTGAGCAGCAAAGTGGCACTCACTAAGGTTAAAATGGATTTTTGCATCTGTTTTTCTATTTTAGATTTATATTTCGATGCAAAGATACGAAAAAAATTTTTATACATGTATTGGTGGACAGGTTTTTTCCGTCGAGGTTAGAGATTTATGTTTTAGCAAAGGAAATGAACTTTTCATTTGTTATTTTTCTCAATTATTCGTAATTTTGCAGTCGGTATTAGTAAAAACTATAACTTTTATTATGCTTATGAAGAAACTGTTACTTTTAATGCTTGCAGTTGTGGCTGGGACTATGACTGCCGCTGCTGATGACGATGAGATTATCTTGCTTTCTTACATCAAATCTACGGGTCAGCAGGCTTTCAACACGAACTACATCCACAAAGCTAGCACGATGGTGGCTATGAGTTGTATGATTGAACAGAACCAACAGAGGAATTATGAAGCGCTGTTCGGAGCTCGACTGACCAACTTCAAAAGCAATGCTTTCTGTTTCTTCTCGCGTTTCGCAGGTAAGGACGTTCCTTGCTACAATCGCTCTGGTGTCGAGACTCAAGGCTCAGGCCTTCCCTATAACCGGTATATCGAAGTTGTGGGAATGGGACAGATGGCTGCATGGGGAACCGACGATGAGGGTTTACTTGGTTCTATAACGACAACAGGCACAGCAGACGATGGCAAAACGCCAATGCTAATCTTCGACCTGAACACAGCCACCACGCCTGGTGGAGTGCAAATCGATGGTTCTGCTTCTTGCGTAACATTGTACGATTTCAAAATTTACGAAGGCGAGACTAATCTGGTACACGTATTCTTGCCCGCAAAGAAAAACGGCGTAATAGGCCTCTACGATAGGTTTACAGGCTCGTTCAGCGGCTCCATCACAAGCACACCTTTCCTGGCTGGAGAGGAAACAGACATTCTGTATCCCATATATGTTCAGTACAACGAAGGTGGCACAGTAAGGGCTGCGTTCCCTGCATATAGCAAGGAAAGCTCGGGTAGTTTCTACATAACACAAAACGAAGGCTACGAAATCAAGTCAATCGAGGTGAAGGACGCAGAAGGGAATAATCTTGAATACACCTTGGCAAATCAGGAAGGATTAGAGGGTCTTTATTTCTTCCAAATGCCTGCATCGAAAGTGACGATTAATGTAGTATTCCAAAAGCCACTAAAAGGTGATGTGAATGCAGATACAGTAGTCGATATAGCCGATGTGGTAAAAATACTGAGTATTATGGCTGAAAATGGTGATGATGAAAAGGCCGATATAAATCATGACACCAAAGTTGATATCGCTGATGTTACAGCCGTCATGACCATCATGGCACATCAAAGCTCTGGCAGCAGTGGCGCTGGTACTGGCGACGGTGGAGATGACGGTGGAGACGACGGTGGAGATGACGGTGGAGACGAAATCTACTATGTAGTGGAAGTGCAACCTAAGTTTCCTGGTGGCCAACAAGCTATGCTGCAATGGATCAACAACCATATGCAATATCCGCAAGCAGCTTTGGATCAAGGCATTCAGGGGCGCGTGTATGTTCAGTTCGTGGTAGAGAAGAACGGTTCACTCACTAATATTAAAGTCTTAAGAAATATAGACACATCCCTTAGCAATGAAGCCATTCGTCTGGTGCAAACGATGCCGAGATGGACACCTGGTTATAAGGACGGACAGCCTGTACGATGCCAGGTCACTATTCCAATCACATTCAAAATAGACTAAAATAACAAGCCTCCACAATCGTGGGGGCTTTTTTGCCATATGAAGAAATTGTTTATATGCCTAATGGCAATGACGAGTGTGCTGACAACATATATCCGTGTTCGAGGCCAAAATCGCGATAGCATCAGTTTTGATGGGGATTTAGAATAATCAGGCACAAAAATAAAAAAAGATTCCTAATCTCCCGACTAAGAATCTTAAACCTTAAAATCTAATACCATGAAAAACACTTTTGCTTCGCGGTGCGGACGAGGCTCGAACTCGCGACCCCTAGCGTGACAGGCTAGTATTCTAACCAAACTGAACTACCGCACCATTTCGCTCAATTGCGATGCAAAAGTAGTACTTTCCTGCGACATACGCAAATAATTTCGGCAAAAAGTTACGTTTCTTTGCCTAAAATTTCATTCATTACAAAATAATTGTGTAAATTTGCAAAAGTATTTCGCATAACAAATAAAACGAACGAATATGAAAACATTCAAATCTCTTCTCATCGGTGCCCTTGCTCTGCTCACGGCTGCTTGTGGTACAACAAACACGGTTCCCATTACTGGCCGTAAGACGAAACTCCTTGTTGATGATGCGCAGATTCTCAGTCTCAGCTCACAGCAGTATCAGGAATACATGAAGGGCGCCACGTTATCCACGAACCAGAACAACACGGCTATTGTGAAGCGTGTGGGACAGCGTCTCGCCACAGCTGTCGAGACTTATCTTGCAAACAATGGTTATGCACAAGAGCTGCAAAACTTCCAATGGGAATTCAACCTCGTAAACAGCCAGGAAATCAATGCTTTCTGTATGCCTGGAGGCAAGATTGTCGTTTATGAGGGACTTCTGCCTGTTACTCAAGACGAAGCGAGTCTGGCCATCGTGCTCGGACACGAGATTGCTCATGCTGTTGCAAAGCATTCAGCCGAGCAGCTCTCCAAGCAGATGCGTCAGCAGTATGCAGCTCAGATTGGTGGCAGTGTACTTGCACAAGTGGCTCAGGCAAAGGGTTATGGCGATGCGGTATCGCTCATCGACTATGCTGCGCAGATCGGCTTTAACTTTGCCAACCTGAAGTATTCTCGCGACAATGAGACAGAGGCTGACCGTCTTGGCCTGATCTTTGCTGCAATGGCAGGCTATGATCCGCAGTTGGCCATTCCTTTCTGGCAACGTATGGCTCAGCAGAGTGGTGGCAACACGAAGAGTGAACTCTTCAGCGACCATCCTTCCGACGAGAAGCGTTTGGCAGAACTGCAGAAACGTATGCCCGAAGCTCTGCAGTATTACACGCCTCCTACGCAAACAACTACAACGACTACAACGAAGAAAAAGGCAACGACAAAGAAGAAATAATGCCTAAGCATTGAAGAAGCCTCCCCAGGAGAAGGGAGGCTTTTTTTATGTAGGGTCGTTGGGGTTGAAGGACTTCGGGAAGAAGCCGTAAGCTTCCTTGAACGCATAGGCGTAGTAGTCCTCGGGAGCGATGCCAGGGAAGCGTTCGTGGAAGAGCATTTGTGTTGCTTCGCGATCGCAGGAAAGAGCGAGCTTGAGGTACGTCAGGAAGTTTTCCGTGTCGTTCTTTCGTAGGAAACAATTTGCGATGTAGGGCACAACAAACTTACCTTCCTCGTTGCCATAAAGTGTCCAAACGTCTTCGAGGAGGTCGATTGCGACGTCGTTGTAGCCTGCATTACTGTAGGAAAGCGCGATGTTGAAGAGTGTCTCGCCTTTGTCGGGACATTTCTCCAAGGCATTGGCAAAGACATCTTCTGCCTTTTTGGTTTCTCCTGCTTGCAGACGAATGTCACCTTCTGTCATTGCGCATCGCCAACGCTGGTCCCTTTCGCAATAGTCCCATGCTTTCTTTATGAAGTAGATTGCTTCGGAATGCTTGTTCAGTCGGCTTTGCGCGAATGCCATGAGCTGATAAATCTGCGAGAGCTCAGCCTTCTTCTCAGGCAATTCGAGGGCGTTGAGTTCTGCTTTGGAGAGTTCCGAGAGGACTTCCTTGTAGCGTTCTTCGCTGCTGAGACAAATGGCTAGCGAAATTTGCACGCTGAGGTCGTCGGGCTGATAGGTGAGGTATTTCTTGTATTGCTCAATGGCTTCAGCCATTTCACCTGCTTGCATGAATGCGTTTGCCTTCATCAGGAGGGCGTTGCTGTCCTCGGGATTTATGGCGAGAGCATAGTCGGCAGCCTCTTGTGCCTCAGGGAATTTCTCGAGCGTGACGCAGGTCTCGGCAAGGAGGTTCCAGGCTTCGGAGTTGAAAGGCTCTTCCTCGAGGATTGCTTTCAACTGAGCATAGGCGCTCTCATAATCGTCGAGTCCCATTTGTATCTCAGCCTCCATAATGGGCAAACGCGGATGTGTGGGGAAGGAGTCCTGGAGTTGTTCGAGCCATTCCTGTGCAAAGTCCCACTGGTCGTAGTCCATGAAGATGGATGTGCAGTCGTAGAGATAGGTGTCGAGGCTGTCCTGCATCTGCGGAAGTTGCTGTTGGAGGAAGTCGGAAGCCTTGTCTGGATGGCCTTCTTTGATGAGCAACTCAGCTCGGATGTAGATGACTTCGCAGTCGTCCTGCTCGGTGATGCCGTCGATGATGCTGCGTGCTTCGTCGAGTTTGCCATAGAACATCTTCTGTCGAGCCAGGAAGATTTGCGGGTCAACACTATCGGGGTGCATGTCGAGGGCAGCTTTGATGGCTTGATTCGCCTTTGCATCCTGTTTCCCTGTCATGTAATACTCGGCAATATCGGTCAGCTCATCTGCTTCGAGATAAGGCACATGACCCTCGGAAATAGCTTTTTCGTAACGATGAAGAAGCCTTAAGAAATGCCGAGACTGATAGTATTTATTGCTGTCGTCCAATGTCGTTTTGAAATCTTAACAGGGTGTGTTGCTCAACTTAACACGTCGAGTTGCTCAACTTAACACGTTGTTTTTTTATTTTAACACGTCGAGTTGCTCAACTTAACACGTTAAGTTTTTCTACTTCTTTGCCCAGGTGTCCTTGAGTCCTACGGTCTTGTTGAAGACGAGGTGCTCTGGGGTGCTGGTTGTATCCACGTTGAAGTAGCCGATTCGCTGGAACTGGAGATATGAGAGGGGCTTCATCGTGGCTGCGAACTCCTCGATGTAGCAGTCCTTGAGGACTGTGAGGCTGTCGGGGTTGATGATTTGCTTCATGGCAGTCACAGCGTCGCAATCCTGAGCTTCGCGAATGGCAGCGAGTTCATCACGAGGGTTCTCCACCTTCCAAAGCCTGTCGTAGAGCCTTACTTCGGCTTTCACGGCGTGCTGGCAACTTACCCAATGCAAGGTCTTTCCCTTGATCTTTCGGTCTGCTCCAGGCATTCCGCTACGAGTTTCGGGGTCGTAGGTACATTGAATCTCCGTAATATTTCCGTCAGCATCCTTCGTGCAACCGGTACACATTATTATATATGCGTTCTTCAGGCGCACTTCCTTGCCTGGAGCGAGACGCATGAACTTCTTCTCCGCTTCTTCTTGGAAGTCGTCGCGCTCAATCCAAATCTCGCGACTGAAAGCAACCTTGTGCGTTCCATCGGCTTCGTTCTCAGGGTTGTTGATAGCGGTGAGTTCCTCGACTTGACCTTCCGGATAGTTCGTGATGACGACCTTAACGGGGTCGAGAACTGCGCTAACTCGAATGGCACGGCTGTTCAAGTCCTCGCGAACAGCACTCTCCAGGAGCGCCATCTCGTTGAGGGCATCGAAGGTGGTGTAGCCTATCTTCTTGATGAAGCCACGAATGCTTTCGGGACTATACCCGCGACGACGGAAGCCGCAAATGGTCGGCATTCGAGGATCGTCCCATCCACTCACGAGACCTTCCTTGACGAGAGCCAACAGATTGCGTTTGCTCATGAGCGTGTAGCTGAGGTTCAGCTTGTTGAACTCCGTTTGGCGAGGGCGATTGTCCTCAATGTTGTCGGTCTCGCCCTTGTACTCCTTCATCCAAGTTACGAAGAGGTCGTAGAGGGGACGATGTTCCACGAACTCGAGCGTGCAGAGGCTATGCGTCACACCCTCCAGGTAGTCGCTCTGTCCGTGGGTAAAGTCGTACATCGGATAAGCATTCCATTTGTTGCCAGTCCGAATGTGAGGGATGTTCATGACACGATAGAGCAGGGGATCCCTGAAGAGCATGTTCGGGTGAGCCATATCGATCTTTGCACGAAGAACGAGTGTGCCGGGAGTTGCTTCGCCACTGTTCATGAAACGGAACAGCTTGAGGCTCTCCTCAGCAGGACGGTCTCTGAAAGGACTGTTGGTGCCTGGCTTCGTCGTCGTTCCCTTTTGCTGAGCAATAACTTCAGCGCTCTGCTCGTCAACATAGGCACGTCCCTGCATGATGAGCCACTCGGCAAAATCCCAAAGCTCCTGGAAGTAATCGCTCGCATAGTACACGTTGTCCCATTGGAAGCCCAGCCATTTGATGTCGTTCTCGATGCTCTCGATGTACTCGGTGTCTTCCTTTATCGGGTTCGTGTCGTCGAAGCGGAGATTGCACTTGCCGCCATATTGCTCGGCGATGCCAAAGTCGAGGGCAATCGCTTTTGCGTGTCCGATGTGGAGATAGCCGTTCGGTTCGGGTGGGAAACGCGTCTGAATGCGTCCACCATTCTTGCCTTCTGCCAAATCGTTCTCTACCTTCTGTTCAATGAAATTGAGGCTCTTCTTCTCCTCAACTATGTTTGTTGTCTCTACCATGTTAGTATTTGATTATCTGATAAGTATCTTTTTACCGTTTACGATGTTGATGCCCTTCTGCATCTTCTGGAGACGCTGACCTGAAAGGTTATAGATGGCTCCCTTTTCTTCTGTTGCGATGAATGGCGGAACAATGCCAGTTGGGTCTTCTACGTCGAGGCTGACAGGAATGTCGGGCAGGACGATGGAAGTTGGAGCCGTGCTTTCGTCGAGGGTTGTAGTGAAGTATGGAGCCATTGCCTCAAGTGTTTTCATAACCGAGGTGTATTCGAAGGCTGTGCCATCTTCGTTCAAGACATAGATTCCCTTGAGCTTCGGAGCTAACGTGTTGCCGTGGAACTTGAAGCTGGGCGATGTGACGAGCATCTTATCGGAGCCAGTCTTGAAGAACGGAATACTACCAATCGAGCGGAAAACAATTGACCGACCTGCCATAGTGGAATCGGCAGCGATGATGTAAGGTGTGCCGCTACGCAGTTCCAGCGCTGGTCTGAAGATAGCTTCGCCATTGCTGCCCTCGGCCGTGAACTCGTAGATCCAGAAATGCGTGAGTGAATCGTTGAGCTCGACGAGTTGGTCATCGATATAGATGGAGTCGGGCTTGAATGGCATCGTAAAGGCGTGCCACTTTGTTCCGTTTTCTGTTTCGGGGAAGGTGTAGGTGAATGAAGCGCTGTCGGCATCGAAGCTGATGGGGATGTAGTAAGCCTTGTCGTTGACCAATTCGATGCGGTCGGCGTGACTGCCTACGACAGCATTAAATTCGTCGTTCACCTTTGGTAAATCCATACCTGGTGCGAATGCATAGATGACGTTGCGATTGCCTCTGTTGAGCGATAGACGCGTAATCTTGTTGCAGTCTGCATAGAAGCCGACATTTGTTGTACCGGTGGACATTGAAGAGCTGTGAGCCTTACCCGTTACACTGCCATCAGCCTTCCAGAGCAGCACGCCGGCTTTCATCTCGAACTTGTGGTCCCAGATACCGCCGCTGCCCAATGTGCCGTCCTGATTGGTGTACATTGCCTTGAAGCGATAGTAGTAGCCTTCGCTGAGACCATCGTATTCGAAATCGACCGTAGCCGTTTTGCCTTTGATGATGTCAACTTGGAACGAGCGTGTAGGGCCGCTGTATGCTGTGTTGTTGCCTATCTTCTGGCTCCAGAGCTGTAGCTTGACGCCTCCGTGATAGTCCTCCGTTCCATTGTTCTTGATGACAGCTTTTCCGATGAGACGTTTGCCGTATACAATGCCGTTCGAACCATTCGTTATGGTGTATGACGAGATAGCCAGGCTTGCCTGAGTGGCTTCCTCTTCAGAAATGACTTCCATCGTACCTGTTCCGATGACGTTGTTGCCTTTGTCGTCGGTAGCGAACCAAAGGTTGTAGGTGCCCGTCTCTTCGGGTTTGAAGAAGTACGATACATCGACTGTTTCGCCCGAACGAACAGCAACCATCGACTTGCTTTCGGTGTAGGTCTTTGTCTGCGTCTTGCTTGCAAGGAAGTAAACCGTCTTGAAGTATTCCTTGCCATCGTTACGGAACCTCACTTTTACCTCCTGTTCCTTACCGGCAATACGCGTTCCCGGGAAAGTGATGGTGTCGATGCTTATGCTTTCGTAGGTCGGGTAGGGGTAGATGAGAGTTGTGCCTGTAGTGTCCACAATGGCTTCGATGTACTCGTCGTTCAAGTTGTATTTTGTATGCCAGACCTCGCTTTTAATTGGTTTGCAAGCAGGCGAGAGCTTGTAGGTGCCCTCAGGAAGTTTTCCTGAAATCTGGAACGTTTTTGTCTGCGAATTACCGTCAGCCAAGCCCGAAATGGTCAACCTCGTTCCAACTAATGCCAGTTCGCCATTCTCGTCGAGCCTGACAATGCCCGTGTGGAAGCTGGCTTTCGCACCTGTCTTGTTCGTGAACTTTGCCTTGATAGTTGTGCCGGAGATGGATACGTCGCTGATTGTAAGGTACTCTCCCTTTGGCGAATTCGGAGTGCGGAGGTTGAAGCAACCGCCCTGAGTCATGCTGTAGCCGTCGCTGCTGCTGCTTGCACCGGTACCTGAGTTATCGCCTGGATTGAGGATACCGATGAGGAACCAGCCGTTGCTGCCACCTCCCCAGCCCCAGTTCACGTGGAAGAGCTCTTCTCCGTCGAAGCCGTCGATGACAAAGGCATGTCCGCCACCTGAGCTGTGACCACGATAGAGGACGGGGTAGCCTGCTTCCATCTCATCGTAGAGCATGTTGAACCACTCGTCGATGGAATAGTTTGGACGGCTTGCCCAGAAGGCTCTTGCGTCGAAACCGAAATAGTTGACCAGCGCGTCTCTCGACTTCGACGTATCGGCACCCGATGATGCTCCCCAACCCATTTTGAGGGCCTGACCGCAATAGAGCATCAGGTTCGCAACGGCTGTATCGGGTTTGTCGTGCTCATGGTCGCTGCCGCAACTGTATGTGTCGCGCATGTTCTCCCAGTCAATTTTCGTGTTTCTGGGCACAGCCTTTGCCGTAACAGTCTTTGTTGTGCCGTCGTCGAGCGTATAAGTCCTGGAGTGAGCCGGAATCTGTGCCTTCAGCTTTTCTGGATACTTATAAAAGTTGATGACTTGCGCCATAGCTGTAGCGGCACAACCTGATGCCGAATAATGCTGAGTACCGTCGCCCTTGTAGTATTTCGGGCAAGTGAGGTTGTAGGGATGCCCTTGGTTCCAGCGCGATTTCATCAGTTCTGGGATGCTGTGTTTCGTACTCTGCACCTTGTTGCGCTTCTGAATTCGAGGGTCGCCAGGCTGGATGTCGTTATCGATGATGAACTTTATCTGGTCGGCATAGAACTGCAGCCACGAGCGCATGTTCTCGGGGATATTGTCGGGGTCGAAGGAGCCCTGATCCACATAGCCAAGAATCGGTTCTACTCGGTCGTCGCCCGAGACGATAACATAGCCGCCATCGTTACCTGCATTGAAGACATAGTAATACTCCTCCTCTTGGTTTGCGGAGGTGCTGTTTTGGCTGTTGGCTCGAGTGCGGGCAGGAGTCAGCACAGTCTTTCCCTTTGCTGTCATATACGCCTTGGCGGTGTAGAGTGCAGCCTTTTTGCCGAGCGGTTCTGCTGAAGCCATAACGCAGCAGAGCAAGCAAAAGAGTAAAGAAATCTTCTTCATGATGTTGTCAGTTTTGTCTTTTTCGCTGCAAAGGTACGGATTTTAATTGAAAATTAAAAATTGAGAATTGAAAAAATGAACTAATCTGCCTCCGCAGGAAAAAATGCCCTACAGGGTGATTTCAAACGCCGCGTGCGGCGATTGCAATTTCCGCGTGCGGCGATGACCATCCCCGCGTGCGGCGTTTGAAATTCCGCTTGCGGTGTCAGAAACGAAACGTGCCCCGTCGGATTGACGAGGCACGCTGAGTGTGTGGCTTAGCCGAGGCTCATTGAACTTTCGGCTTGCCTTTGCGTTATTTCAGTACTTTTCTGTCGTTCACGATGTTAACGCCCTTCTGCATCTTCTGGAGACGCTGACCTGCGAGGTTGAAGATGGCATTCTCCATTCCCCATTCTCCATTGTCAATTCTCCTAATGCCTGTCGGGTCGTCCCAGAGGCGTATGGTCATAGCCTCTGCGTTCTCGGGTAAGCGGAGGTATGCATGGAAGCCGTTGACTTGGTCTTGACCTTCGAGCATGAACGTTGCTCCGTCAACAGCTACGCCATAAATGACGTTCTGCTGCTCGGCTGCGACAATGGGGGCGTAGGTACCCTGGAAGATGGTTGAAGAGTGTTCTACAAAACCTGCCTGAACACTCGTCTCGTCGATGGTGATGTCTTCGAGGACGATGGTCGAGGGTATGCCTGCTTCGGCTGTAGCTTCTACCTCGGGTACGAGGATGATGAAGGGTATTCCTGCGGCAAGTGTGTCGGCTTTGATGAACTCGATGTAGTTGGACGAGAGACCGTAGAAGGTGTATGCCTGAATGCCTTCACCGAAAACGCTTGTCACGTCATCGATCTGGAAGGGCAGACAGACGGTGTTCAGTCCTGTTTCATAGGTGCGACAGAGTGTGAGCTCGTCGTATGTGCCGGCAACGATAGGCTCTGTTGCCATCTCGTCGAGCGTTATCTTACGAACAGGTGCAACTGGAATTTCGGGCAGAACGATGCTCTCGGGCATAAGGCTGTCGGGGAGCTCTGTGGTGAAGTAGGATGCCATTGCGTCGAGTGTCTTTATTACGGTGGTGTACTCGAATGCTGTTCCTGCTTCATTGAGGAGGTAGATGTTCTTGAGCTTCGGAGCGAACGTGTTGCCGTGGAACTTGTAATTGGCGGACGTTACGACCATCTGGTCTGTTCCGGACTTGTAGAAGGGCACGTTGTATGCTCGGAAGACGAGTGAGCGACCTGCCATCTTATGGTCACCAGCGATGATGTAGGGAGTGCCGCTACGGAGTTTTTGGGCAGGCTTGAAGACAACGTCGCCATTGTAGCTTTCCTTTGCGAACTCGTAGATCCAGAAGTGGTTGAGTGTATCGTCGAGAGTGACCTCTGCACCGTCGAGGAAGATGGAATCGACGGCGAATGGCATTGTGAAGGCATGCCAGCCTGTTCCGTCTTCTGTCTCGGCGAAGGTGTAGGTGTAGGTTGCTGTATCAGCCCTGAACGTAGCAGGGAGATAGTAGGGCTGGTCGTTGACGAGGTTGATGTGGTTGGCGTGTTTGCCATGCACGAGGTTGTGGTCGACAAGAGTTGTTGGCGGTTCCATGTTCTCACCAAAGGCGTAGATGGTGTTGGGGTTTTTGTTTCCCGACATTCGCGTTATCCTCTTGCTGCAATCGGCCAGGATGCCGCAGAAGGTGGCGGATGTGGTCAACGACGATTTGTACTCTTTACCGGTCAGTGTGCCGTCGTTTTTCCAGCAAGCGATACCGGCTTTGACCGTCCAGCCTCCAAGGTCCCAAACACCGCCATTGCCGAGAGAGCCGTCCTGATTGCCATAGTATGCGGCAAGGTAGTACTTGTTGTTCTCGCCGAGCCCGTCGAACTGGAAGTCGATGGTAGCGATTTTTCCACCCATGATATCAACGTCGTAGGTGTGGGTCGAGCCACTCCAAGCTGAACCTTGACCATTGTACTGTGTCCAGATTTGTAATTTGACTCTTCCTTTGTACTCCTCGCTCTTGTTGTTCCTGATTTTAGCCTGCCCGACCATCGTCTTACCGTAGATGTAGTTGTTGACAAGATTTGTGATGGTGTAGGATGTGACGGTGAGATCTGCTTTAGAGGCTTGCGATTCTTCGATTATTTCCATCGTGCCTTCTCCAATGACGTTGTTACCCTTGTCGTCGGTAGCGAGCCAGAGGTTGTAGGTACCTGTCTCTTCGGGCTTGAAGAAGTAGGAGATGTCGAGCGTCTCTCCGGCATGAATGGCAACTTGGGACTTGCTCTTGGTATAGACTTTCTCTTGTGTCTTGCTTGCGAGGAGATAGATGGTCTTGAAGTACTCCTTGCCTTCGTTACGGAAGGTGACTTTGACTTCCTGTTCCTTTCCGACGATACGTGTGCCAGGGAAGACGATGGTATCGACTACTATGCTCTCATAGGTGGGAATGGGCCTCTTGAAGCTCAGGAAAACTTGGTCAGTGCTATCGACTACGGCCTCGATGTACTGTGTCTTGAAGTCGTATTCAGCCTGCCACTCCTCGCTTTTGTATGGTTTGCTTGCAGGAGAGAGCTTGTAGATGCCTTCAGGAAGATGCCCTGCAATCTGGAAGGTCTTCGTGGCTGTCGCGTTGTTTGCCAAGCCGCTGATGTTTTGCTTTTCGCCAACAAGCACGAGCTCACCGTTCTCATCGAGCATGACAATGCCTGTGTGGAAGGTGTTCGACGAACCGGTTCTGTTTGTGTACTTAACCCTGATGCTTGTATTGTTGTAGATAGAAGCATCGCTAACGGTAAGATATCCTTCGGACTTAGGTGTGCGCGGAAGGCGAAGGTTGAAGAGTGCGCGTTGGCTCATGCTATATCCGTCGCTGCTGCTACTTGCACCAATTCCGCTGTTATCACCAGGATTCAGGATGCCGACGAGGAACCAGCCATTGCTGCCGCCGCCCCAGCCCCAGTTGAGATGGAAGAGATTATCACCGTCGAAGCCGTCAATCACAAATGCGTGACCACCTCCGGAAGAGAAACCAGAGATAAGGACGGGATAGCCTTGGTCAATTTCGTTGTAAATCAAATCAAACCATTCGTCGATACTAAAGTTGTAACGTTCGCCAACCCATGCTCTCTGGTCGAATCCGAAGTATTCGATATAGGCTTCAGCACTGAAGTTAGCACCAGAAGAGGGACCATAGTGCATGGTAACGGCTTGTCCGCAATAACGCATCAGGTTAGCAACGGCCGAGTCCTGAGCATTTGCTACGTGTCCGTCTTCCCAAGAATAAGTGTCGCGCATATCGTCCCACTTGATAACTGTGTTGCGTGGAATGGCTGGGATGTTGACGGTCTTTGACGAACCGTCTTTTTTCGACCAATATGTGATGGAGTAGCTCGGAATGAGCTTCTTAATCTTTTCTGGATATTTGTAGAAGTACATGACCTGTGCCATCGCAGTTGCAGTACAACCAGTTGCTGGACCGCTTCTTTTGGGCAAGGGGGTTTGCTCCTCCTTGTCGTCCTCCAAATAGTAATCGGGACAAGTGATGTTGTAGGGCCTGCCCTGGTTCCAACGAGTTGTCAGCATTTCGCCAACGCTATGACGTGTTCCTGCAACTTTGTTACGTTTCTTGATGCGAGGATCGTCGGGCTGGATGTTGTTGTCGATGACAAACTTAATTTCGTTGGTATACATCTGCAACAATTCTCGCATGTTTTCTGGGATGTTGTCGGGGTCGAACGAACCATGGTCGACGTATCCGAGGATGGGCTCTACGCGGTCGTCGCCAGAGACGATGACGTATCCACCATTGTCTCCTGCGTTGAAGACATAGTAGTAAGTGTCTTCCTGACCGTTCGAAGTGGCATTGCTATGAGCCTTGAAGGGCGTTTGTGCCTGATTAATGCTCTTGCCTTTAGCAAGCATATAAGCCTTTGCTGTATAAAGCGCAGCTTGCTTACCAATGGGCTCTGCTGTTGCCATTAATACAAAGCAGAGTGTCATGAAAGAGATAATAGAACGCTTCATTTGTGTAGTTATTAAGTTTTAGATGATTATTCGTATCCGTTTGGATTATTCTTCTGGAAACGCCATGAGTCGCGACACATCTCTTCGATGCCGAACTTGGCCTCCCAGCCCAGCTCGCGCTTTGCCTTTGCTGGGTCGCAATAACAAGTGGCGATGTCACCTGGGCGACGGGGCTTGATTGCATATGGAACCTTGAGACCGTTGGCCTTCTCGAAGGCTTTGACGACGTCAAGGACGGAGTAGCCGTGACCTGTTCCGAGGTTGTAAATGGCAAGACCCTTGTTCTCCTGAATGGCTTTGAGTGCACAAACGTGACCATTGGCAAGATCAACGACATGGATGTAGTCGCGAACGCCGGTTCCATCGTGTGTGTCATAGTCATTGCCAAAGACACCAAGCTCTTTGCGAATGCCAATGGCAGTTTGTGTGATATATGGCATCAAGTTGTTAGGAATGCCGTTGGGGTTCTCGCCGATCAGTCCCGACTCATGAGCGCCAATAGGGTTGAAATAACGAAGAAGCACGACGTTCCATTCGGGATCGGCCTTCTGAACGTCCATCAGTACCTGTTCAATCATAGACTTCGTCCAGCCGTAAGGATTGGTGCACTGGCCCTTGGGACATTCTTCTGTAATGGGAATAATGGCAGGATCACCATAAACCGTTGCAGAAGAAGAGAAGATGATGTTCTTGCAACCGTGCTTCTGCATGACGTCAATGAGAACGAACACGCCGTTCATGTTTGTTTCGTAGTACATAAGAGGCTTGGCAACGGATTCGCCCACGGCTTTGAGGCCAGCGAAGTTGATGACAGCATCTATTTTGTGCTCCGTGAAGACCTTGTCCATAGCTTCGCAATCGCGAATGTCTGCTTCAATAAAGATGACCTTGTGGCCGATGATTTGCTCGACGCGACGAATGGCTTCAGGCTGGGAATTGTAGAAGTTATCGACTACAACCACGCTGTGGCCTGCCTTGTCTAACTCGATGAGGGTGTGGCTGCCAATGTAGCCCGCACCACCTGTTAATAGGATGTTCATATAATTAAATTCAAAATTGCTAAATTCAAAATTCAAAATTACTTAATCTATAGCCCGAACAGAGTTTTAAGTCCGTTATCGACGCCGCTGAAACCCATGAAAGCCATTGCCAGAAGACCTGCGGTAATAAGGGCTATGCTCATTCCTCGAAGGCCTTTGGGAACATCCATCATTTCAAGTTGCTCGCGAATGCCTGCAAAGACGACAAGCGCAAGAGCAAAGCCGATGGCCGTGCTGATGGCAAAGACAACGCCGGTCAGCAGGTTAGGCTCGAGGCCTTGAGTTGCGTATGTGCCGTTAGCCACGAGAATTGCTACACCGAGGATGCAGCAGTTGGTCGTGATGAGCGGCAAGAAGACGCCAAGTGCCTGATATAGCGCAGGAGCGCTTTTCTTTAAGATAATCTCGACCATCTGCACGAGGGCTGCAATCACAAGGATGAAGGCAATCGTCTGGAGATATTCTAGGCCGAAAGCCTTGAGCACATACATTTGAATGAGATAGGTGACAATGGTGGCAAGCGTGAGTACGAAAGCCACAGCTGCACCCATACCAAGGGCAGAATCCACTTTCTTGCTGACGCCAAGGAAGGGACATATGCCCAAGAACTGAGACAGGACGATGTTGTTAACAAAGACCGCAGTGATGAATATAAGTATGTATGCCATAGTTATGCCTTTTTAATCTTGTTAATGATAGCAATGAGATAACCAAGAGCGATGAAAGCTCCGGGAGCAAGAACGAAGACAAGTGCTCCGTAGTTCTCGGGGAAGAGCGTCGTATCGAACACCTTACCCGTTCCAAGCAACTCGCGAACTGCACCCAAAAGGGTGAGGGCTATAGTGAAGCCTATACCCATTCCGATGCCATCGCAAATGCTGCTTACTACGCCATTCTTGGCTGCAAAAGCTTCCGCACGACCAAGGATGATGCAGTTCACCACAATAAGTGGGATGAACAGACCAAGGCTCTTGTCCACTTCGGGAGCGTATGCCTTGATGAGCATCTGCAAGATTGTCACGAGAGATGCAATCACGACGATGAACGAAGGAATGCGTACCATATCGGGAATCAGGTTCTTGATAAGCGAAATGATGAGGTTGGAGAAGATGAGGACAGCCATCGTGGCAAGTCCCATCGAGAGGCCGTTAATTGCGCTGCTTGTCGTTCCGAGTGTCGGACACATGCCAAGCAAGAGCACAAACGTGGGGTTCTCCTTTATGATGCCGTTAAGCAGGACTTTCATATTGTTCATTTCAGTTTCCTCCTTTACATTATTAATTATTATTAGGCTTTGCTTGTGGACTTGCTCCACTCTGTGCGTCGTTCTCGGAAAGTGTCTTGTAGGCAGCGTTGATGCAACGTAGGAAAGCACGGCTGGTAATGGTCGACGCTGTGATGGCATCCACTTCGCCTCCGTCCTTGCTGACTTCAAGTTTGCCTGCTTGCTTGCCGATGATGTCGCCCTTTTGGCCCTTTTGGAACCAGTCCTGTGCCTTAGCACCAAGTCCCGGAGTCTCGCTCGACTCAAGTACCTTGTAGCCAAGGATTGTGCCGTCTTGAGCAAGACCTACCATTACAGTCAGAGCACCGCCAAAACCTTTCGGGTCTGTTATCTTGATGGCAGAACCTTCTTGACCATTCAAGACTTCTTGCTCGGCTTCTTTCTCTTGTTGAACCTTAAGAGCCTCGATGGTTGGAGCCGTTATGCTATTCACATAACCAAGTGCTGCTCCTGCAACGACTGCAATGCCGGTCAGCACGATTGCCATATTGTACCAAGTGGATTTAAGCTTCTTCATTTCTTTTCCTCCTTTCTGACGACTTCGCCGAAACGTTCAGGCTTGCAATAAGTATTGATGAGAGGCGTGAAAGCGTTCATGATGAGAATCGCGAACGACATGCCTTCGGGATAAGCGCCCCAGTTACGGATGATGACTGTCAGCAAGCCGATACAAACGCCATAAATGAGTTGTCCCTTTGCTGTCATGGGCGAGGTAACATAGTCCGTTGCCATGAAGCAAGCACCGAGAATCAGGCCGCCGCTCATCAGCACGACATGCGGCATAGCATAAATCGGATTGGCGATGTGCATGATGCCTGAGAAGACAGCTACTGTTCCAAGAATGCTGACTGGAATGTGCCAAGTGATAATCTTGCGCCAAAGCATGAAGGCACAGCCCAACAGAAGCAGTAAAGCGCTGACTTCGCCTAAAGAACCCTCTGTCTGGCCATAAAGCATTTCTAGGCTTGAAGGTAAGTCATTCAGAATTGAAGGATCTTTTTCAAGAATGGCTTTCTGCATTAGGCTCAAAGGAGTTGCACCGGAACAGCCATCAATACTGTCGCGCAGATTGTCGGACCAAGTTGTCATCTGCACAGGGAAACTGATGAGCAGGAACACACGACCGACAAGGGCAGGGTTGAAGGGGTTCTGACCAAGTCCGCCGAATGTCATCTTACCGATGCCGATAGCAACAAGGGCACCAATGATGATTAGCCATATTGGCAGATTGCTCGGCAAGTTGAAGCCAAGCAGCAAACCTGTCAGGATAGCACTGCCGTCACAGATTGTGCAGGCAGGACGTTTCAGCAGGAACTTCGTAATCGCCCATTCGAAGAAGACGCAAGAAAGCACCGATGTGGCAAGCACGATAGCAGCACCAAGGCCGAAGAACCAAAGGCTTGCAAGCAGTGCAGGCACGAGTGCAATGCAGACACCATACATGTTCTTCTGCACGGAGTCGTCTCCGTGAACATGCGGTGAAAGGGATATGATTGGTTTCATGTTATAATATCTTTTATCGTTTGTCATTTATCATTTAGCAGCTCTGCTGCGAATAATTCCCATAACGGTACTTTTTCCGACGCGAATCATGTCGAGCAACGGACGATTGCTTGGGCAAGTGAACTGGCAGCTGCCACATTCGATGCAGCTTGTTATGTCATTCTTCTCAGCACCTTCCCAATCTTCCTTCGCGCTCATCTTGCTGAGCAGATAAGGCTCCAAGCCCATCGGACAAGCGCTGACGCACTTTGCACAGCGTATGCAAGGCTTAGGTTCTGCTCGATGCGCCTCCTTGTCGTTCATAATGAGCAGACCGCTTGAGCCTTTTGTCATAGGAATGTCGAGGCTGAGCAGGGCCTTACCCATCATAGGGCCGCCACCGATAATCTTGCCTGTGTCTTCCGGAAGGCCTCCGCACTCGTCGATGAGTTGCTGGAAGGGCGTGCCAAGGCGAGCCAAGAGATTGCTCGGCTGCTTCACGCTCTTGCCTGTAACGGTGATGATACGGTCGATGAGCGGCTTGTTCTTCATCACTGCTTGATAGATGGCAAAGGCAGTACCGACGTTCTGCACAACAGCTCCAACATTGATAGGAATGGCAGGAGGAGCAGGAACTTGACGGCCAATGACTGCGTCGATGAGCTGCTTCTCGCCGCCTTGCGGATATTTAACCTTGAGAGGCACAATCTCGATGCCTTCGTAGCTTTGAGCCTTCTCCTTCATCAGAGCAATTGCATCGGGCTTGTTGTTCTCGATACCGATGTAGCCCTTCTGCACATCCACAGCCTTCATGATGAGCTGCAAACCCACGAGTATCTCCTCGGGATGCTCAAGCATGAGACGGTGGTCGGCAGTCAAGTACGGCTCGCACTCTACGGCATTGATGATGACGCACTCGGCCTTGCATCCAGGAGGAGGTGAGAGCTTGACATGGCAAGGGAATGTAGCACCGCCCATGCCGACGATGCCTGCCGCCTTTATCTTTTCTACAATTGTCTTGCTGTCGAGTTCGGGACGGTCGCTGAGCTTAACGAGGGCAGGGGAGCGGTCGATGCCTTCTTCCCATTCGTCGCCTTCGACATCCACGTAAACAGCCATACGACGAGTGCCGCTTGCATCGAGGACTGCATCAACCTTCGATACCTTACCGCTGACACTGCTATGTATGGGAGCACTGACAAAACCTCCAGCCTCAGCCAACAACGTGCCCACTTTTACCTCGTCACCCTTCTGTACGACGGGCTTTGCTGGAGCACCGATATGTTGGAACATACTGAAGACTGCCTGCTTAGGCAACGCTGCCTCGCGAATAGGACTTGCTGCAGACAGCTTGTTTTCTGCGGGATGAACACCGCCTATCTTAAATGTCTTCATATATTATTCGGCTTTAGAGGGTTCAACATTCTGTGTCGGAGCATTCTGGGGCTCTGGTGCACTTTGGGGAGCAGCCTCTTCCGTCTTAGGATTTCGCGGAGGGAAGTTAAAGCCGTGGATGGCTCCTTTCGGGCATGCTTCTTCGCACTTGCGGCACATCTTGCACTTCTCGGCATCAATGTAGGCAAGGTTGTTCTCGAGGGTAATTGCCTCGAACTTTTCGCAAGTTTTGACGCACTTGCCGCAACCGATACATGAAGCTTTGCAAGCCTTGTTGGCGATGGCGCCCTTGTCCTTGTTGTTGCAGAGAACAACGACACGACGTCCTTTGGGACCTTTGAGACGAATCTCGATGATGCCTCTCGGACAAGCTTTTGCACAAGCACCGCAAGCCGTACACTTCTCTTCGTCAACTTCGGGAAGACCGGTCTCGGGATTCATGTGGAGCGCATCGAACTGACACTTGCTCACGCAATCGCCGCAGCCAAGACAACCATAGCCGCAGCCGGTCTCGCCCATGCCAGTCATCTGCTGGACGCGACAACTCCTGGCTCCATCAAACTGTGCTTGACGAGGACGGTTCTCGCATGTACCGTTACAACGAACGACTGCCACCTTCGGAGCTGCTGCCTCAACAGCCAGACCGAGGATGTTTGCCACCTGTTCCATGACAGGCTGACCGCCTACAGGGCAAAGCTTGCCCTCCAGGCTACCTTCATTTGCCGCTTTCACACAAGCAGCAGCAAAACCCGAGCATCCGGGATAGCCGCAACCGCCACAATTAGCCTGAGGCAGAACGGCTCCAACCTGCGCAATGCGAGGGTCTTCATGCACAGCAAATTTGTGAGAGACAACAAACAGAATTACCGCAGAGGCAAGTCCGATGAGTCCCAGCACGCATACTGCAATCAGAATTACATTCATAATGTTTTTATTGTTTTGTTTAGTTACTTTCTATCTTGAAGGTGAAGTTCTTGCCCAACCTGTCGCGAAACAGATAGAGCACGCCATAGTAGAGGGCAAGGACGAGGAGTGCAGTCGTAGCCCCTATGCCGTCTCCGCCCATGCGAGTGCCGACGTAGAGCGCAATAAGCATCAAGACAAGCGGAACGACATACGCTAGCACGGTTGCCTTCAGGCTTTGACGGACAGAGCCGACCAGTGTCACCTTGTCGCCAACCTGTAGAGTAGGATAGTGGCCGCTTACTTCCACCACCTTTTCTTTGCTTTCGCTGCTGTGACAGAGGCTGCGGGCACTGCAACTACTGCAAGCCGAAGCCTGCAAAATGCGAACCGAACATCGGTCTGTTCCAATGTTCTCTACGATGCCCTCGTGCTTAATTGTTGCTTTCTTGTCCATTTCTCTCCAAAATCACGCAAAGATACGTTTTTTTCCATTATATACCTAATTATAATTAAAAGGATTTTGCGTTTTTGCATAAAAAGTCACAAAAAGTGCTGTTTTCGTGCGAATTTTTCAAAGTCCCAATATGTTGATATCCACTTTTTGCAGTATTATTTTGTTGAAGAACGTGCAAAAAATAATTGTGCCGAATAGCATCTCTTTTGTCAGCAAACATAAAATCAGTGTGTAAGATAATCGGACATTTTGCTGTCATAGTGTCATTTCCCGTCGTGCCGAAAAAGGGCCCATAATTCGCCGAATTTGAAATTTCCGTGTGTAGCGATTTCAAACGCCGCGTGCGGCGATTGCAATTTCCGCGTGCGGCGATTGATTTTTCGCCTGTGGAAATTCGCCCCTTCTCCACTCGAAATTGGGCTCAAAAACGCTTTAAAAAGGTCGTTTTTGCTAAGTGGAGATGGCAAGCCGATGTGTTTTGATTGAAATTAGAAAATTGGAGAATAAAATTGTCGCCTGTGAATCAAATAGTTACAAAAAGGTTTCGCTGGCTAAGAGTCGAATTTCGTTTATAAGCGCGTTTCTCTGAAAAAATGACTCAAACCATAGGCGAGTGTATTTTTGTCGATTTTCGCGAGTCTGCCAAAAATCATGCAGAAAGCAAAATGGTAAATTTACCGACAATTTGACAAATCGGCATTTTGACAAGTTGCAGCCTAAGTCTTTAATTTTGAAATTGTAAATTTTGAATTTTGAATTGTTTATCGTATCTTTGCACAAAATATATCAAACGATTTGCTGACATGAAAGTTCGAACCTGCTGCAAGATTAACCTTGGCCTGAATGTCGTGGAGCGCCGTCCAGACGGCTATCACAACCTGCAAACGATTTTCTATCCTGTGCCGCTTTTCGATGAGATTGCGATTGAAGAGGGAGAGGGCGATGATAAGCTGACACTTGGCGGGCATCCGCTTGAAGGGGATGTGAACGACAATCTTGTCTTGCGAGCTGTTCGCCTTCTGAGGCAGGAGGGTTATCCTGTGCCTCCGCTACAGATTGATTTGCGAAAGGTTATTCCCAGCGGTGCAGGCCTTGGCGGTGGCAGTAGCGACGCGGCTTGTATGGTGAGGACAATCGCTCAACTTTACCATTTGCCACTCTCGCAGGTGCAGATGGAAGCGCTTGCCAGCAAGCTCGGTGCAGACTGTCCCTTCTTTGTTAATCCAGTTCCCCGTTATGCTGAAGGAATAGGTGATGTATTCACGCCTATCTCTTTGAGTCTCAGGGGGTGGTATTTGTTGCTTGTGAAGCCAGATGTTCATGTCTCTACGCGTGAAGCTTATGCAGGCGTACATCCTCATCAGCCTGTATATTCATTGCTCGAAACGGCAACGTTGCCTGTCGGTCAATGGGCAGAAAGGATGACGAATGACTTCGAAGAGAGCATCTTCGAGAATCATCCTTTACTTGGTGAGATTAAGCAGGAGTTATACCGTCAGGGCGCAGCTTATGCTGCAATGAGCGGCAGCGGCAGTACCATCTTCGGCCTGTTCCGCTCAAGACCGGACAGCGAGCCGTTCTCGGAGCATTTCACGTTTGTCTGCCAGCTATAAATCAATTAGCAACGCGTCTTCGTTCTCGTTGCGTAGTGTGCGCAAAGCATCCCATTCGGGCGTTCCTGTCTGCCAGACGAGCGAGGGATTCTCGATTCCGAAGGAGTCGATGCGGCGTGTCACCATTCCGACCGTGACACGATGTATGTCGATGGCGGGCAGATAGTGGGGCTCGTCACCAGGCTCATTGCGTGCTTCGACGAGCAATTGCACTCGTGTCAGTTCTCCGAGCAGTATGCCGACCAGGCTGTCGGGCAGATGTGTATCGACAGCCAGACGATGGGCGGTGTAGGGCTTCAGGCCCGAAGAGAAATGCTTGCAGATACGGCTCATCAACAGGAGGATAAGTGTGTCACGATAACGTCGGCTAAGTTCGTCGCTGATACGTTCGAAGGCATATGTGTGCACGCTTTGGTTGGCGTAGCAGAGCTGTGCTCCGAAGAGACAGATGCACCACGAAATTTGCAACCACAACATGAACAGAGGAATGGCTGCGAAGGAGCCGTAGATGGCGTTGTAGGCGCTCAACTTAATCTGGTAGTGGACGTAGAGCCACTCGACTGCCATGAAGACTATGCCGGTCAGGATGCTTGGCCAGATGGTATGTTTCCACTTGACTCGTGTGTTGGGCATGAGTGTGAAGAGTACCATAAAGGCGAGAACAGCGAAGACGACTGGCGAGACATGCAGAATGAAGGTCATCGTCTTGCTGAGCAGCCGTGTGTCGGGCAATAGCGTTCGGAACGTTTGCAGGAAGATGTTCAGGCCACTCGTTATGACGATGACGAAGGGCAGAAAGAGGAAGATGCCGACGTAGTCGATGATTTGCCGGTAAATCGAACGTGAGCGCTTCACATACCAGATGGTGTTGAACGCTTGCTCGATGTTTGCTGTAAGCGATAGCAGGGTGTAGAGCAAGAATATCAAGCCAATGCCGATGAAGACGCCGCCCTTGGTGTGTTGCAGGTATGAGTCAACAAAGTAAAGAATCGTGTCGGCAATGTCGGGATTGCCTTCGAGCGAACTCCTTAGCTTAATCTCGATGATTGTGTCGAAGCCGAAGCCTCGGGCAATGGCAAAGATGATGGCAAATACAGGAACAGCAGCCAGCATGCTGCTATAGGTGAGGGCAGAAGCATAGTTCAGGATGTTGTTCTTGGTGATACACTCCCAAGTGATGACGAACCGCTTCAGAATCCTTAATCCAACCCTTTGCAGGAAGCTGAGATGCTTCTCGTTGACGCTCCAAATGTGCTCTAAACTTACCATGTTCTTTTTATATAAAGAAAAATCAGTGAACCTGTAAGCCGGGTTCTGTGTTCCGTTTAAGGAATGCCTGTCATTTATCTACTGACAGCGTCGCCGCTGTCCTCTATCGTTCTACCCTCCCGCTCGGACGGGCCGCCCTCTCGTTATCCTTCGCCAAGCTCGGGACAAATGCGCGGGTTTACATGAACTTTCAACTCTCGGTGTGCACAGCATCGACATCACTGCCGACCTGGTGAGCTCTTACCTCACCTTCTCACCCTTACCCCTTTTAACGTTTCAACTGTTTGAGGTTTCAACATTTCAAAGGGCGGTTATTTTCTTCTGCACAGACAGACCCTCGCGAGCCTCTTCCCGTTAGGAAGCGAGATGCCCTGTGTTGCCCGGACTTTCCTCTCCTCTGTCTTGTTTCTGGAAGAACGCAAGCAGAGCAGCGACAAGCCGGTTCACTGATTTTCTTGTTTTCTTATTCTTTTGACCTTTTTATCGTCTTTATGTTTAATCCTCTTTTTTCTTCTCGTTGTCAATTCTTCTTCTTCCCAGACGTCCCAATCGTCGTTCTCTTTCGTAAGCACGTCTTAAGAAACATTATGTTATGCGGTGCAAATGTACGAAAAAAATACGATACACCAATTCATGACATATGTTTTTTCTTTCAAGCGTGTGAGGCTTGATGCAAAGCATCAATTTCCAAACCATCCTAGTAGCGTTTGCAAAGACAACGTACTGTGTTTGAAAAAACGACGTGTTATGATTGCAAAGATAGCGTGTTAAGTTTGCAAAGACAACGTGCTGTGTCAGTGATTTCGACATTAAGGTGCCAAAGACGGGTTTGGCACTTTTTTTGTATGTCGATTCGTAGATGTGGATAAATAAATGTAAAAATCGTTCCTGCTCTGTTTAAGAACCGTTAAGCTATAGGGCTTGCATGTTAAAGATTAGGAATAAAAAGAACACAATAATATAAATGTACTTACATTTGCAGCGAGAAACGAATCGAAACTTATAAACTTAAACAAAATAGCATTATGAAACAGACAACAAAGAATTGGTTTGGTGCAGTTGCCCTCATCTTGGGCAGCAGTGCAGTTACAGGTGCTGTTGTTAGAGGAACGGCATCGAGCAGTCAACCTCTTAACCCCGAGCCTGTGGCAACGATGCCTGCCGTTGCGACTCCAGTTGGTGGTTATGTCGATTTAACCACCGCAGCAGAGAGTGCTGTGGGAAGTGTCGTATATATTAAGGTAACACAGACAGGCAAGACTCAACGCATTCAGATGCAAGACCCGTTCGAAGACTTCTTTGGCGACTTCTTCGGCTTCGGCGGCAGAGGCCGTCAGCCACAGCAACGCGAGTACAAGCAACCCGACCGTCATGCTGCAGGTAGTGGCGTGATTATCTCCACAGACGGCTATATCGTGACGAACAACCATGTCGTGGGCGAGGCTGATGAGATTGAGGTAAAGCTCAACGACAACCGTGAGTTCAAAGGTCGCATCATCGGTTGCGACGCTACGACTGACCTTGCACTTATCAAGATTGATGCAAAGGATCTTCCTGCTATCAAGATAGGCAACAGTGACGATCTCAAGCTCGGTCAATGGGTGTTGGCAGTCGGCAATCCCTTCAACTTGACGAGCACCGTTACAGCTGGTATCGTGAGTGCCAAGGCGCGTTCGCTTGGAGCAAATGGCATCGAGAGCTTCATACAGACTGATGCTGCCATCAATAGCGGCAATTCAGGCGGCGCTCTTGTCAACGAGAAAGGCGAACTGGTGGGCATCAACGCAATGCTTTACAGCCAGACTGGTAGTTATAGTGGCTATGGTTTCGCCATCCCGACTAGCATCATGAACAAGGTTGTGGCTGACCTCAAGGTCTATGGAACAGTTCAGAGAGCTATTCTTGGCGTTCAAGGTATTGACGTCTCAACTTGGATTGATAGCGAGAAGGCGAAAGGCAACGAGCCCGACCTCGATGTGGTGGAAGGCGTTTATGTTGATAAGGTGAGCGATGCAAGTGCAGCCGAAGATGCAGGCCTGGAGAAGGGCGATGTTGTGACCGAATTTGACGGAAAGAAAGTCACGAAGATGTCGGAATTGCAGGAAGCCATTGCACAGCATCGTCCGGGCGATAAGGTAAGCCTTACCTACAAGCGTGGCAAGAAGGAGACCAAGGTGAACGTCACTTTGAGAAATACTCAGGGCACGACGAAGGTGATGGAAGAGGTTGACCTTGACCAGATGGGCGTTAACCTGAAGCCTATTAGCGAGGAAGAACAGAAGACGCTCGGCATCGACTACGGCTTGACTATCAATGCAATACGCAATGGTAAGATGAAGACTGCCGGAGCAAACAAGGGCACCATCATCCTGCAAGTCAACGACCAGAAGATGCAGACCGTCGAAGATTGGGAAGAAGCTGTCAAGAGCGCAAACCAAAGCACCGACCGCACGCTCTGGATTAAGGCAATCACCCCAAGTGGCAGAAAGGTCAGCTATGTGATTGAGCTGGACGAATAAGAAAATAAGATATTTAGAAAATAAGAGAATAAGATTTCCCCGAATCCTTTGCGGGTTCGGGGATTTTTCGTACCTTTGTGCCCGAATTATATGCGAATGTAAATGAGAATATTAAAGTTAATTATATGCTTGGGCTTGCTTAGCTTGATGGCAGGGGCTCTTGAAGCCAAGCAGAAGAAAGTTGTACAGAAGCCCGTCTACATGGTTGGTGTGGGCATCTCGCTGGTCGATTCCGCCGTCTTTATCACTGATATGCACCTCGTTGATAGTGTCACATTGGAAAAGAAGACGAAGTTCCTTGCTGACCGTCAGCTCTATTCCTTCCAGTTGCAACGTTATCTCGAGGAGAATTACAAGGGCGGTCCTTATGTTCCAAGCGTCTTCTTCAGCAAGAATAGGAAGAAGATGGAGCGCAAATATCTGTCGTTGCACAAACGTTATGCAAGTGGAAAAGGGCTGCAAATGGTGCTCGTTGACCAAGGGCAGTTCCGCTTCAAGCCAGAAGAATACATCGAACAAGAGGAGATAACTGTCGTTAAGCCCAAGAAGAAAGACAAAAAGAAATGAAGTCACTATACTATAAAATAGGCGGTCATTCGCTTGTCGTCAACTTCGTCGATGAAGGAAACGACGAGCAACTCATCCCTTCGTTTGCACCATTCAGACTCGAAGAAAAGCCCGAAGAAGTGCTTTTTACCATAACTGTCGACGACCATCTCGATTGGCAAGAAGATGGCGAAGAGATAGGAGTGTTCGATTGTGGCGGCTGCGACCATGGTGTTTACCGAATGAAGGATGGCGGTTATCAGTATGCCATTCACGATGTCAACAATGTCCTTTGCAGTCGTATGCGAAGCAATGCCGACTTCTCAGTTTGTCAAGTGTCGCTATTTGGAGAAACTTGGGCACAACGCAACTACGGCCTGAACAATGCTCTGATGATGGCTTATGCTTTCTCTGCAGCTTGTATGGGCACGATGCTGATGCACGCTTCCGTCATCCGTTGCGAAGGCAAAGGCTATCTCATGACAGCTCCAAGCGGTACGGGCAAGAGTACACACACGCGTCTTTGGTACGACAACATTCCTGGTTGCGACCTGATGAACGACGATAATCCTGTGGTACGCGTCATAGATGGTCAAGCCATCATTTACGGCAGTCCTTGGAGCGGAAAGACGAAATGCTACCGCAACATACAAGCACCGATTGGCGGACTTGTCCGCATTCAGCAACGACCAGAGAATACCATTCGAAAGCTCAGCACCATTGAAGCCTTCTGCAACTTGCTTCCTGCCATGAGCAATATGAAGTGGGACGAGCGCGTCTATAAAGGTGTTTGCGACGGAATTGGCGAACTCATCCGTCTCGTAGGGATGTATGAACTGGGATGTTTGCCAAATGCAGAAGCAGCCATACTTTGCCACGACACAATAGCTAAATGAAAGAGCTCGTAAGAAAACTGTTGACCGCTTTGCTGACGCCTTTCCGCAAAAGGTATCGCAAACGCAATGGCATCGTCTCGAATCAGCCTCGGCATGAACTTCCCAACGATGCTTGGCTGGGCGAAGTGACGAAGATGTTGCACGAAGGGAAACCTTATGCCATCTATGTGAAAGGATATAGTATGCGCCCCTTCATCGAGCACACTCGCGATCGGGTTTTCTTGGAGAAGCGTGACACCTACAATGTTGGCGATGCTGTCCTCGCCCAGATTGCTCCGGGTCATTATGTCTTGCATCGCATCATTGATAAGGACGGTGACAACCTTACACTTCAAGGCGACGGCAACCTGAAAAGCGTGGAGCTTTGCAAAGTGGGTGACGTGAGCGGCGTCGTGACGCAATACATCCGCCCCAATCGCATCATTCCAGCCGACGACCCGAAGCTCGTCCGTCGCATCAAGTTGTGGCGAAAGCTCCGACCCATAAGAAGAATATTATTATTATTTTACAACGCAATAAGATGAAGATTAAGCAAGGATTTGAACTCCGCGAAGTGTGCGGCGAGCACATTATCGTGGCTTACGGCAAAGCAAATATCGACTTCAACAAAGTCATCAGCCTCAACGAGTCGGCAACTTTCCTTTGGAAGAACATTGTCGATAAGGATTTCGATGCCGAGACTATGGCTTCACTCCTGCAACAAGAGTATGAGGTAGATGCCGAAACCGCTTCGAAAGATGCCAAGGCATTGCTCGACGAGTGGATTAAGGTCGGGCTGGTGGAATAGTCTTTAGTACATGGTTCTTAACTCATAGTTATTACATGCTGCTCGAGTTCCTGCAGGACATGGGCGATACGTTAAGGTTGCCCGTCACTTTTGTCATCATCGAGTTCATCGGTACCTTTGCCTTTGCTATCTCAGGTGTTCGATTGTCCTCGACGAAGCATTTCGACATCTTTGGTGCTTGGATTGTGGGTATGGCGACTGCGATTGGTGGCGGAACGATTCGCGACCTTATGCTTGGCGTCAATCCCTTTTGGATGACCAACGGCAGCTACTTTGTCTGCTGCGCACTTGCGGTGCTCGCTGTCGGCATGTTCGGCAAGTACATCATCCACCACAACTATACCTGGTTCATCTTCGACACCATCGGACTTGCGCTCTTCAACGTCGTAGGCCTCGAGAAAGCACTTACCTTCGGACATCCTTATTGGGTGGCCATCACGATGGGAGCTGTGACAGGAGCCGGTGGTGGCATCATTCGTGATGTCTTGATGAACGACGTTCCCCTCATTTTCCGTAGCGAGATTTATGCCCTAGCTTGCGTGGCAGGAGGTTTGACTTACGTCGCATGCCTTGAGCTTGGGTTGAGTGTCGAGATAAGTGCCTTGCTCAGCTCTTTCATCGTTATTCTCATTCGCTGTTTGGCCGTCAAGTTCCATTGGCAATTGCCTGTGCTGAAAGGCGAAGACAAGCCCAATAATGACGAGAGCAATATCCTCCGAACCATTATCTTCTTCCTTCTTTTTACCCTTTCACCCATTCACCTTTTCTCGCAAGTCCAACAAATCTTTGGCGGAAATGTGCGAACCCTCACTTTGACCATCGACGATGACCCCACCTTGCCGCCTTATCTCGCATTCGGTGGGCGTCAGTACATCGATATCGAGTGGGACGAGATGAGCCACGACTACAAGCGCTACCGCTACCACATCGACCATTGCGATTGGGATTGGAACGTGACCGACGACATCTTCGAAAGCGACTTCCTCGAAGGCCTGAACGACCAGCTCATCGAGGACTTTGAGAAGAGTTTCAATACCACACAAATCTATACGCACTATCGGCTTCGCGTCCCTTCAAAGGAGATAAGACTCCGACTGAGCGGCAACTATCGTGTCCTTATTTATGAAGAAGATGAGAAGGACGAGCCCGTGCTTGAAGCCCGTTTCTGCATCTATGAACGCGAGGCAGGCATCATGGCTCAAATCAGCAGCAATACCGACATTGACTTCAACGACAGGCATCAGCAAATGACGCTCTCCATCGGCTACGGCGCCTTGTCAATCTTCGACCCGGAACGCGACCTCAAGGTCATCGTCATGCAGAATCGTCGTTGGGACAGTAGGGTAGAGGGCCTTGTGCCGAACATCCGTCGAGCCAACGGCATCGAGTTCACGCACAATCGCAACCTCATCTTTCCTGCCGGCAACGAATACCATCACTTTGAGATTCTCGATGTGCATCGAACGGCTACTGGAGTGGACCGCATCGAATGGTTCGAGCCTTACTATCATGCTACGCTCTTTCCTGCTGTAATAGACCATGCCTACAGCTATTCGGAGGACCAGAACGGCGTCTATGTGGTCAGGAGTTCAGACAATTATGACGACTGGACGACGGCTGAATATGTCGTTGTGCACTTCTTCCTCGAAACGCCTCGCTTGCAGGGCGGCGACGTGTATGTGAGCGGCTGGTGGTCGGGGCAGACGTTCAATCCCGATTGCAAGATGGAGTACGATGATGCGCATCAGTATTATCATGCTGCCATCCTGTTGAAGCAAGGCTATTACAGCTACGAGTTCGTCCAGAAAGACGGCCTGATGCAGCGAACGATGGGCAGCTTCTTTGAGACCGAGAACGAATACGAAGTCCTCGTCTATTACCGCCAGCAAGGTTCCCGCTATGACCGCTTGGCTGGTTACAGCATCATGCACAATGCAAGATGATTTTGTGACATTGTGACAGTGTGACATGTGACATTAAGGAGGTTCCACATTGCATACAAGGGTGTAGTATAACGTAAGTTATTAAGTTATTATATATTAATATATTAAATATATATACTATAATAATATATAGTATAACCCTTTACTGATGGGCATTCCAGGAAAATGGACTATCCGGAACCACCTTATTGTCACATGTCACACTGTCACATTGTCACACTTTTGAGTAATGTACTTTCCTAGAAAAAGTTGAATAGATTTTACTTTAACCCTGCCATAGGTTGAATGCCTGTTTGGTACTTTAATCCTTAACCCTGGCAAAAGTTGAATCATTCTCTCTAAACCCT
>Ga0247609_10001127_pt1 | contig 33160 bp, 27 predicted proteins | sample 172DNAGHGlowgp2_FD_193487 | JGI IMG/M metagenome (GOLD analysis project Ga0247609, IMG submission 193487) | Sheep rumen microbial communities from Palmerston North, Manawatu-Wanganui, New Zealand - 1728 DNA GHGlow gp2 | ecosystem: Host-associated > Mammals > Digestive system > Stomach > Rumen ... | reverse complement strand
ACCGACTCTTCAGGTTACACCTCTTGCGCAGAGGTGGAACTTGAAGAATCGCTTATTATAATTAATGTATTAATAATAACAAGAGAGTGTATTTATGAAAAAAAGACTAACTATGTTTATGGCCGCGCTCTTCCTCATGGTAGGAACGGCTCTGGCTCAGACTAAAGTTAACGGTACCGTGACATCTCAAGATGATGGACAGCCCGTCATTGGCGCTAGCGTCTTAGTCGTTGGCACACAGACCGGTACTGTAACGGATGCCAATGGTAAGTTCTCGCTGACTGTACCTGAAGGTAAGAAAATGTTGCGTATCACTTACGTGGGTATGGAGCCTATTGAGGTTAGCGCACGTCCAAACATGAAGATTATGCTGACCAGTGACCAGAAGGCTTTGGACGAGGTGATCGTTGTGGCTTACGGTACGCAGAAGAAATCTTCATTCACGGGTTCTGCTTCTGTTGTAAACGCTGATGAAATTGGCAAAGTACAGGTTACCAACGCAGTTGATGCCTTGAAGGGTAAGGCTGCTGGTGTGCAGATTTATAGTGCTTCAGGTCAGCCTGGTACTACACCTACTATCCGTATCCGTGGTGTGAACTCTATCAATGCAGAAAGTGATCCTCTGCTGGTTGTTGATGGTGCTCCTTATGATGGTTCTTTGAATGATATCAACCCAAGTGACGTTGAGTCGATGACCGTGCTGAAGGATGCTGCTTCTACTTCATTGTATGGTGCTCGTGGTGGTAATGGTGTTATTCTTATTACTACCAAGACTGGTAAGCGTGGTAAGGACGCTACTATTACATTTGATGCCAAGTGGGGTTCTAACCAGAAGGCTACTCCTAACTACGAGGTTATCGGTGACCCTGCCAAATATTATGAGATGTATTATGGTGGTCTGAACCTTTATGCTCAGGATAAGCTGGGTTTGAATGCGAATGATGCATGGATGTGGGCTAACCAGAACATGTTGGCTAATTCAGGTGACTTTACATTGGGTTACAATGTGTTCAATGTTCCCACAGGTCAGATGATGATTGGTCAGAACGGTAAGATGAATCCTAATGCAACTCTGGGTCGTGTAGTAAAATATAATGGAAGTGAGTATCTGCTGACTCCTGATAATTGGGAGGACGAGGTTTATCACAATGGTCTCCGTCAGGAATACACTGTAAGCGCAAATGGTGCAACTGATCGTAGCACGTTCTACCTGTCTGGTAACTACCTGAACAACGAAGGTATCACAACCGGTTCAGACTATAAGCGTTTCACTGCTCGTCTGAAGGCTGATTACCAGCTGAAGGAATGGTTAAAGGTTGGTGCTAATGTCAGCTATTCTCATTTCACGCAGAACTATCTGGGTGATGATGGTAATAGTGGTAATTCTGGTAATGCCTTCTCACTTATCAATATTGCTCCCATCTATCCTGTTTACATTCGTGATGCCAATGGTAATTTTATTTACGATGAAAAGTCACGTATGAATCTCTATGACTATGGTGATCGTGCTATCAACGGTCAGTATCGTCCATACCTGAGTCAGTCGAACCCCATCTCTGCTAACTCATTGGATACACGTGAGCGTGAGGGTAACACCGTAAATGCATCTGGTACTATCGAAGTTCGTTTGCCTTATGGCTTCACCTTTACTTCTATCAACAGTGTTTACATGCGCGAATATCGCTATACCAATACTACCAACCCCTTCTTTGGTCAGTATGCCAGCTCTAATGGTATTGTACAAAAGGAGCATCTGCGTTGGTGGAACTACAACTTCCAGCAGCGTTTGAACTGGCGTGGTTCTTTTGGCAAGCATGATATTGAGGCAATGGTAGCTCACGAGTACACTCGTGACCGTGACTATGACCTGTGGGCTTCAAAGCAGAACATGTTCTCTGTTTTCAATAAGGAACTGGCAGGTGCCGTTATCTTGGGTAGTGCTTCTTCTACTCAGGGCGACTATAACGATGAGCGTTGGGTAGGTCGTGCACAGTACAGCTTCGACGAGCGCTACTTCGTTCATAGTTCTCTTACTTACGAGGCATCTTCACATTTCGCACCAGATAACCGTTGGGGTACTTTCTGGTCACTGGGTGCAGCCTGGATGCTGAGCAAGGAGAAGTTCTTCAATGTAAAATGGGTTAACGAACTGAAGTTGAAGGCTTCTTATGGTGAGAATGGTAATGACCAGATTGGTTCTTATCGTTACATTAACTATTATAGCATTAACAACGCTAACAACCAGGTATCGTTGGTTCCTTCTTCACTGGGTAACGTGGATATCTCTTGGGAGAAGGCTGCTAAATTCAATATTGGTGTTGATTTCTCTCTGTTCCGTAACCGTATCTGGGGTAGCATTGAGTATTATCGCAATAAGACCAATGACATGTTGTCATGGTATCCATTGCCCGCATCATTCGGTTATACCGGTTACTATGCTAACGTAGGTAACATGGTTAACAAGGGTGTTGAAATTGACCTGCACGCAGAGCCTCTGCGCCTGAAGGACTTTAGCTGGACTGTTTATGCCAACCTGACTTCTAACCACAATGAGGTTACCGAGTTGGCTGAGGCCCGTAAGACTTGGCAGGATAACCTGCAGGGCAAGGGTTATTCATCTGGCAGCTACTTCTACATGGAAGGTGAGTCACGTTATAGCTATATGACACGTCGCTATGCAGGTGTTGATCCTGAGACTGGTGTGTCAATGTGGTGGAAGAACGTCTATGAGAAGGATGCCAACGGTAATGAAATCTACTACGATTCTAACTGGAACAAGATTGACAATCCTGACAGTTTTGTCGGTGAGAAGCGTCGTAAGAAGGTCGGTGAGGAGACTACTACCAACTATACTGAGTCTGATGACTATATCATTGGCGACATGATGCCTGATGTATATGGTGGTTTCGGTACCAGCGTTGCTTGGAAGGGCTTTGACTTCTCTATTGACTTCCAGTATCAGTTGGGTGGTAAGGTATACGACAGTGAGTATGCAAGCTTGATGGGTAACACCCGTGGTTTCGGTATGCATGTTGATATGCTGAACTCTTGGACTCCAACTAACAAGGTTACTGACGTTCCTCGTTATCAGTCTCAGGATACCTATAGCAATGGTGCATCAGACCGTTTCATCATAGGTGCTTCTTACCTCTCACTGCAGAATATTACAATTGGTTACACACTGCCGAAGTCGCTCACCAAGAAGTTCATGGTTGAGAAAATCCGCATCTACGGCGTAGCTGACAATGTATGGCTTTGGTCAAAGCGTCAGGGTCTTGACCCACGTCGCAGCATCACTGGTGGTTCAGGTGCTCAGTATTACAGCGCTATCCGTACTATTTCTGGTGGTATCTCAGTGACGTTCTAATGGATAAATAAGTAAAAAGGTATAAAAGAAAACGAATATGAAAAGATATTTCAAATCAATATTAAGCGCAGGCCTTTTCTCTTTGGCTTTGGTGAATACCAGCTGTATTGAAGAGACCGAGCCTACATCGGTAGCTACAACCAAACAGATTGCCGAGTCTGCATCTGCAACAGAAGCACTGTTGATGGCTCAGCCAGCTTACTTCAACCACCTATGGGATGAAGACCGTCACTACTCGTTTGGTTATGGTGCTATAATGCATGTCCGCGACCTCTTTGCCAGCGATATTACAAAGAGTACTACCAGTTACAACCAGTGGCGTTACTGGCTCTGCAACCAGTATCAGGGTGATGCCTATATCTTCGGTCAGTTCATATGGAACTACTATTATGGTTTTGTACTGGCTGCCAACAATGTTATTGGTAATATTAATGAAGGCTCTGCCACTGAAGAACAGAAAGGTTATCTTGGTACTGGCTATGCTTTCCGTGCTATGCTTTATCTGGATATGGCTCGTATGTATGAGTTCCTGCCTAACGATGGTACCTCTAACATCAATGCTAATGGTAACGACGTTACTAATCTCACCGTTCCCATCGTAAAAGCTGAGATGACTCAGGATGAAGCCCGCAACAATCCTCGTGCTTCTCGCACTGATATGGCTAAATTCATCGAAAGCGATTTGGACAAGGCAGAGTCGTTGATTCCTAATCTGACTAACACTCAGGGCAAGACTCTTCCTGACCTCGCTTGTGTATACGGTTTGAAAGCCCGTCTTTATATGTGGCTTGAGGACTATGCCAAGGCTAAAGAGTATGCTCGTAAGGCTATCGATGCAGCAAATGTTGGTCCTATGACTCAGCAGGATTGTCTGAACACAACCACAGGCTTCAATGTTACAGATCCTTGGATGTGGGGTGCAAAGCAGACTACAGAGGATGATGTTGTACAGACTGGTATCATCAACTGGACATCTCATGTCAGCGATGAGTCAACATTTGGTTACTGTGGCCCTGCAACAGGTTTGTACAACGTAGCAAGCAAGAGCTTCTATAATAGAATTAAGGACACTGACTTCCGTAAGCTGTGGTTCAAGGCTCCTGATGACTCTCCATTGGCCAGCAAGGTTTCATATGTTAATAAGGCTTACGCTGCCGATATGGATGATTACACTATGGTGAAGTTCCGTCCAGGCAATGGTAATGCTGATGACTATATGGAAGGTTCTGCTACTGCATATCCTATTATGCGCGTTGAGGAGATGTATTTCATCGAGGCTGAGGCTGCCGCTCATCAGAGTGACAGTGAGGGTCAGCAGCTCATCAACAGTTTCATGAAGCAGTATCGTGATCCTAACTACAACACCACACTCACCGGTGCTAATCTGATTGAGGAAATTGTCTTCCAGAAGCGTGTAGAGCTGGTAGGTGAGGGACAGTCGTTCTTCGACATCAAACGTCTGAACTATGGTGTTGTTCGTGGCTATGAAGGAACTAACTTTATTGCTACCGCCCGTTTCAATACCACCACTCGTCCTGCATGGATGAATCTCGTAATGGTACGTACAGAGAAGAACAACAATCCTGCTGTAGATGGTTGGAACAATCCTGACCCATCAGATGTATATCCTGTATGGAGTAAATAATTTGAATCATCATTAAAGAAAGACGATTATGAAAAAGATAATGAAATATGCATACGTTGTACTTGCTGGAGTGATGGCTATGGCTGTTACCTCATGTAAAGATACTTACGACTATGACGGACCTGGTGCGCAGGATCCAGGTGCATTCCTCAGCGTTGACGCTACAACGTTAAAGTATGCTGCAGAGGATGCTCAGATTTTGAAACTCACTTTGATGCGTACTAATGTCGGTGCCGCAGAGGACGTTAAGCTGACCTGTGACAACGCCCATTTCCAAGTACCTACCTCTGTCAATTTCTCTGCCAACGAGGATAAGAAGACGATTGATATTCCCTTCGCTATCTTAGGTGGTACAACCGAACAGGTTACGATTTCTGTTGCTGAAGAGAATGCTACTGTTTACGGTGTAAAGTCTGCAACATTCACCATTACCCGTGACTTCGTATGGGAGTATCTTGGTACTGGTGTATATCAGTGCTGGCTTTTTGGACAGGCATGGGAGCAAGATGTATACCGTGGAGAAGGTACTCAGATGTATAAGCTGCCTGATTGCATTACTAAAGGTTACGATATCATCTTCGAGTTAACTGAGGACGGTCAGCATCTGCTCAAGCCGATTGCCAAGCAGGAAACAGGATATGTTCATCCCAGCTATGGCATGGTCTCTGTAGAAGGAGCGGCAGACGATATCCAGCGTGATGGTAATGTTATTGCTCTCATGATGGAATACACCGTATCAGCAGGTTCATTCGGTGCAAAATATGACTATTTAGCACTTCCCGAATAAAGAACTATTTGAATAAACAAAAGAATAAACAAAAGGCCGTGCCGTCGAATTTACTGCGGTGCGGCCTTTTTTCTAAACGAACTTTTTGCTATGAAACTGAGGAACACAACACTGTTATTATTCATATGGATGGTAGGAACGGCAATGGCTTCTAACCGTTCGGAAACTGAAATGTTCAGCGTGGCGCAGAATATCCTGTATGGATTTCATACGCATCGTGCCGGCAATACGAATTCCTTGAAGACTTTGCAGCGAGGTGATATGCTGACAGTTATTGGCCATGAGCAAGAGGGATTTGTCATCATTGCTAATGATGATAACGTTCCTGCTGTAGTAGGCTATTCGCAGACACCCTTTACAACTTTTCCACCGGCATTGTCGTGGTATCTGGATGCAGCTGACAAAGCGCTGAAGCATATTGTTGCTACTGGTCAGCGCAGAACAACTATTCCGCCATCTTCAGAATTTCCTTCCAAGCTGGATCCTTTGGTGAAGACTCATTGGGATCAGGGGAAACCTTATAATAATCTGTGTCCCGGTGGTAATGGCTCTTCCTCAAGGCTTTATCCTACAGGATGCGTTGCAACGGCTTTGTCGCAGGTCATGAAGTATTATAATTATCCTATGCAAGGACAAGGCGAGCACCAGTATTCCTTCCAGCCGTCTTCGGGTGATGGCCGTATCATCTATGCTAATTTCGGAGAGACTCACTATGACTGGAATAACATGCTTGACGACTATAGCTCAACGACCTATACTGATGAACAGGCAAATGCTGTGGCTACGCTGATGCTCCATTGTGGTGTGGCTGTAGATATGAGCTATACGGAAAGCGGAAGTGGTGCCTTTGGCCAAGAGGCATGTCTGGCTCTGAAAACCTATTTCAGATATAATAAGAATGCACGTCTCTATACCCGTGATTATTACTCCGCAGAGTCTTGGATGAAGCTGATTTATCATGAACTGAATCAGTATGGGCCTATCTACTATGATGGTGTCAGCGATGGTGGTGGCGGTCATGCTTTCGTCTTGGACGGCTACGACGAATCAGGACTGGTACACATCAATTGGGGATGGGGCGGTAAGTCGGATGGCTTTTTTGACATTGCTTTGTTAAATCCGCCTTCCTATCAGTTTTCGATAGCCCAGAATATGATATTGAATGTGAGTCCGGATGCCAATATTCCTTACGAGTCTCAGATTGTGGCGAAAGAGTTATCGTTCCTTAAGAGTAAAACGAGTAAAACGAGTATTAGCATTAGCGGCAAAGTTTACAACGCCGGAGCGGAAGGTTTCACGGGTACTATAGCTTGCGTTTTGCAAAATATGGAAACGGGAGATATAACAGTACTGAGGAAAACGGACGAGATAACCATTAAACCCATCGTCAATGGTACCTACTGGCTACAGCCTATTAGTCTGTTGGCAAATAGTGTGTCATCAGTATCTGACGGAACCTATCGTCTCTACGTCGCCTCCCGCACAGCAGAGGATACCCAGTGGCAATTGGTACGTCCCTTGGAGGGACAGGTTAACAATTTCATTGTTACTAAGTCTCCTGATGGTGTTACGTGGCAGGAAAGTACGGATGACCTGTGGTCTATCGATGTAACTACTGGTATTCAGACACCTATTGCTACACAATCAGATGCCTCAAATCGCTTCTTCGACCTGCAAGGTCGTGAGGTGAAGACTCCTACCCGTGGTCTGTATATCCGGAATGGAAAAAAGGTCGTGGTGAAGTAATCACAAGGAATCACGGAATTACGGATTCTTACACTTTAATATATATGCGGAGCCACTACACAATGGTGGTTCCGCTATATTTTGTCTTGAAGGTATGTCATTCATGACTCTTTCCAACGTCATCTTCGGGTGCTTCCGACGTCATCTATGACCCGCTCCGATGATACTTTAGAGGGGTAAAGTATCATCGGAACGACCGCAAAACGCCATCGAAACGGGTGAAAGGAACGTCAGGAACGACCCTAAAGTGACGTTCCTACGAAAAAGCATAGTTATGTCGATTCACGATTACGCTTACCGCTTGCTTTTGAAGAAGTCCTGCATCAGTTGTCGGCATTCCTCTTCGAGCACACCACCAGTAACCTGACATTTGGGGTGCAGGGCGTGGGGCGCATAGTCGGTATAGCCACGCTTCTCGTCGCGGCAGCCATAGACGATGCGGGGTATCTGGCTCCAACCTAAAGCTCCGGCACACATGGTGCAGGGCTCTACGGTAACGTAGAGGGTGCAGTCGGTGAGGTACTTGCCGCCCAACTCGTTGGCTGCAGCAGTGATAGCCTGCATCTCGGCATGGGCTGTGACGTCGTGCAATGTCTCTGTCAGGTTGTGAGCACGTGCAATGATGCGGTCCTGGCATACTACTACCGCTCCAATGGGTATCTCGCCCTCGTCAAAGGCCTGCTGGGCTTCGTCCAGGGCCTTGCGCATATACCGCTCGTCTTTATTTTTTTCTTCCATGATATTTCGATATTTCGATATTTCGATGTTTCGAGGCTTCGAGGCTTCGAGGTTTCGAGGCGTCGAAGATTTCTGTTAGATGTTTAATGTTCCGTTGCAGGTGGGGTAGTTGCTACAGCTCCAGAATTCTTTACCGGAGTTGATGCCTTTCTTGGCGACACGCTTAATCATGGGCTTACCGCATAGAGGACATTTAGGGGCTCCGCTCTGTGTACTTTGCTGGGAACGATAGGCCAGACGTTCAGCAGTGAGTCCCTCGGTAAAGCCTCCTTCCGCTTTGAACGTTTCCAACAGATGTTCTATCTGGCGTCTAAGCATCATAATAAGACGGTTGCAAAGAATGATTAGACAGTTGGCAGCTATCAGTGAATCGCCCCTGTTTAGCCAATTGTCAAACTTGTGCTTTTGGGTCAGAATATGTTTGCTGCTTTGGTAAAGCATATCATCTTTATACGTTGGACGGTCCAGTTGGATGTTGTTGACGGCAAGATATTCTTGTGATGTTGATGACCAGGGAGTATTTTCACAACGCAGAAGCCAGTTGAGGTAGTCATTAGACAGTTCAGAGAGACTGGCACGAGCCACGTCAATAAGTTTCATTTCTGTCTCTCGTGAGGTGGAATGTCTGGAACTGCCTTCAGCAATATTGGCAGGCACGGAGCGTGCCGCCATGGTCATTTGGTCGAAGAGTCGTCCGCAAGGGTCGTTGGTCTGGTTAAGGTATCGGATGCAGAAATCCTGCGTAGCTAATTGTATTACGTTGGCGAGCACCCATGTGTCTAACCAGTAGTATTTGAAGATTGCGATTTCCATTGTTTTTTATTTTTGTTGGTTATTCGTGTTTCGATGTTTCGATGTTTCGATATTTCGAGGTTTCGAGGTTTCGATATTTCGATGCTTCGATGTCTTGCTAAATGATGAACTGCACTTCCTTGAAGGCATAGCGGCGCTCCTTTCCGTTGTCATCGCATAGCAGCAGGTGGCCGTCGTCCGCAACGTCCACTATTTCAGCCATGAAGGCACCGTTTTTGTCGGTGTAGGGATGGAATCCCTGCCGCCTGTAGAGCATGGCGCAGTACTGCTGCTTGATGTCGTGATACAGATAGTGGTCTAAGCAATTCAGTATGCCGTGTAGGAGTTTTTCGCGGTCTGTCTCTCGTTCGCAAATCTGCCATATTGACACAGGGTTAGGGGCGTCGCTGCTAAAATGTTGCTGGTTGACGTTTATTCCCACACCAATGATGCTGTCCTTGATCATCGTGCCCTTCAGGGTGTTCTCTATCAGGATGCCCGCCAGCTTACCGTTCTTCCAATATATGTCGTTGGGCCACTTGATGCTGAGGTTACCGATATATTGTCCTAATGCCTCCGTAATGGCTAGTGAGACTGCCATCGAGATATGAAACTGTTTGGAGGCGTGTATTTGTTCTGGGTGCAGCAAAAGCGAGAACAGAAGATTCTTGTGACGCTCCGACTCCCAGCGGTTGGTGCCACAGCCACGTCCTGCCGTCTGGTAGTCAGCGTAGACGGCTATGGCTTTCTCGCTATTAGCTGTTAGCTGTCGGTTTTCGCGCAGCCAGTGATTCGTTGAGTCAGTCTCTGCAATATGTATTATGTCCCATTCCATATTGCAAAGTTATGAATAAGCGTGCACAATACAAAATAAAAAATGTATTTTCTTTGTCCTTCACTTGTTTTTTCGTAACTTTGCGGTCGAAACCTCGAAACCTCGAAACATCGAAATGTCGAAACGTCGAAACTTCGAAGCATCGAACTATCGAAACATCGAAAAGATATAATATTATGGCAAGATTTAAAAGGATTCTATTGAAGCTGTCGGGTGAGAGCCTGATGGGTAAGCAGGGCTACGGTATCGACCCTGAGCGCTTGAGCGACTATGCCAAGCAGATTAAGGAAGTGAGTGAGATGGGGGTGCAGATTGGCATCGTCATCGGTGGTGGTAATATCTTCCGCGGACTCTCTGGTTCACAGAAGGGCTTTGACCGTGTGAAGGGCGACCAGATGGGTATGTGCGCCACCGTCATCAACTCGCTGGCGCTGAGCTCGGCACTGGGTGCTATTGGTGTGAAGAACAAGGTGCTGACGGCTATCCGCATGGAGCCTATCGGTGAGTTCTACACCAAGTGGAAGGCTATCGAGGCCATGGAGGCTGGCTATGTCTGCATCTTCTCAGCAGGAACGGGCTCTCCTTACTTTACGACCGATACAGGCTCTAGTCTGCGTGGCATCGAGATTGAGGCTGACGTCATGCTGAAGGGCACTCGTGTGGATGGCATCTATACCGCTGACCCCGAGAAGGATCCCACTGCTACCAAGTTCGACGCTATTACTTATAAAGAGGTACTCGCGCGAGGCCTGAAGGTGATGGACCTCACGGCTATCTGTATGTGTCAGGACAACAACCTGCCCATCTACGTGTTCAACATGGACATTGTCGGTAACCTGAAGAAGGTGATGGACGGCGAGGAGATTGGTACGTTAGTCCACAACTAATAACGAATACATAACAAATTAAGAGGCGACGTCGAAATGATGTCGCCTCTTAATTTGTTGTTTGTTCACAACGATTATGTTTCCGTCGTTATCGTAGTGGTGTTCGAACTCATATACTTTCTTTCCAGTTCCTCACGGGTATATTTGTAAATCTTCTCAATATGGCCGCAGCCGGCACATTCGTAGATCTCGTTGTAGGGATGGTAAAGGAACAGCACATTGTAGTTGTGGACGGCATAGGTGGAATCGGTGACATGATGAGTCTTCTCGTTACTCTTTGTGGTATGGCCATCATTATAGGTGGTCTCTGTCCATGTCTTATACGAACTGTGTTCCTGATGGAGCAGGTTACCCTTTTCCGAAACCATTTCCCATCGGGTGAAGTCCTCCAGTATTTCGTTTTCCTTAAAACGGTTGCGCCACATGCGGCGACAATTCTCGCAGCGATTGTGAGGAAAGGTGGAGAGAGGCTTGGTAGCGATTCCTGGAGCCCATAGAACAATGCACATCAGTGGTAGGGCTATCCACCACAATGTTCCCCATGTTATAAGCAGAACGAACCACAGATAGATGGCTATATAAGTGATACCACGGATGCACCATTCCAGAATATTATCGTTCAGGTGATAGAAGGAATAGCGGCACTGCATGGCTGCGCCCATTACCACTGCAGGAATCATGGGAGTACAGATGAGCCAGAAGAAGGCGAAAAGGAGGTAGAGTCCGGCAAGTCCCCACATCCACCAAGGTTTGTTGCCACCAGCAAGACTGAAGTCGGCACCGTAGATATAGTTTTCGTAGAATTCTCCTTGGATGAGGGTCGCCAGCGGATCGAAGTCGATGATGGGTTCGATAAATGGTACCCAGCGCATGGCAAAACCGTTATTGCCGTGGAAGACGGTCATCTCATGCGACTGATAGTTGAGGTCGCTGTCGTAGGTGATGACCGGATTAGCAAAGCGACCTTCCTCTTTGAAGAAAACCTCGACAGTGTTGAACTTCACCACCAAGCCGTCTTTCGTGCGCACCGCTGTAGTGTAGGGGCGATAGAGACTAGCGGCCTCCTGTAGTGACTTGCCGACATAGAGACGTTTGAATTTCTTTTCCGACATGTAGTAGTCGCCCTTGCCGTTGTATTCCCAGTTCCTGATGTCGTCGGGAAGTACAGCATGCAGACTGCCGTAGCCTACTTCCTTCGTGTCGCCATTAGTGAGGCGGATATTTACCTTCGGAGACTCTTTCTTATCCTTGCTGGCAGGCTTGATAGAGATGATGCTTATCGTGTCGACAAGGTCATTGCTTCTATACAGTTGCGGATATCCTAACTCGATGGTGCTAATGAAACCACGTTGCCCGTCAGCAGTCTCGACAAGCAGTTGGGCAGGGTGGTATGTGTCGGAATCACGGAATCCGAGAATAAGCAAACTGTCGCCCTTATGTACTGGTATCTTTATTTCGTCATTTGTTACTCCGTATGCCATCAGGTCCGTATTTTTCTCCAAATGGACATAGCCTAACTGGGTGGGTAGCGTGTTCCGTAATACAACTTGGTTATAAACGAGAATGCCGATAAAAACGATGCTGAGCACAAGGCACAACAACGTTGAGCGTTTGAAGTTAATATTATCCATATTTTTAGGTTTTATAATGGTTATTCTTCAACGAAGTCTACATACTCGCCATCGGAGTCATCGAAGATCTTCTTGCTCTCGCGCTCTTGATGGCGATTGTCTATGATGGTCTCGCCAGTGGCTGTCTGCGTGGTGCGAGGCTGGTCGCCTCCCTCAGCGTTCTGGAAACCCTGAGCACTCTGATTCTGAGTGCTCCACGTCTGCTGGCGCTGGCTGTACTGTTGGCGCTGTCTTCCTGTCTCCTCACGGTGTTGCTGGGCCTGACGTTCTGCTGCGCGTTGAGTGGCAATACGTATCTTTTGGTAAGTGCGGTAGAGATAGCTTCCCACCAACAACAGGATGAGAACAATCAGGAAGAATATAAAGGCAAAGAAGCCTAATAGGCCTTTTAACATAGTGATGAAGGTTAGTTTAACATATAGGTATTTACTGCTGACAGGATGACATACCATGCAATGATGGCGGCCAGTCCGAAGATGCCCAGAAAGAGCATCGGTATGCAGGTCAGCAGGAAGATGTATTTGATCTCGTTGCCCTTCCAGCCCCATGTCTTGAACTTTAGGGCAAACATTGGTATTTCGCTAATCAGCAGGTAGCTGCTGATGAAAACGCCTGCAATGATACACCACTCGATACCCTCGAAATGGATGTCGTAGCCCTGCAAACCACCAATCAGCGCTCCCCAGAAGAGGGCGTTGGCAGGAGTGGGCAGTCCGATGAATCCCAAAGCCTGACGCTCATCGAGGTTGAACTTTGCCAAGCGTAATGCTGAGAAGGCTGCGAGGATAAATGCCACGAACGGAAGTATAGAGTGTAGAGTGCAGAGTGTAGAGTTTGCTGCCGCACAGGACTCGTTCAGGTAGCTGAAGATGATGGCAGAGGGGGCAAAACCGAAGGTGATGTCGTCTGCCAATGAGTCGAGCTCCTTGCCAATAGGTGAGGAAACGTGCAACAGGCGCGCTACCATACCATCGAAGAAATCGAAAACGGCACCGATAATGATGAATAGTAATGCCATGCGGTAGTCGCCTTGGAATGCCCAATAGGTGGCTATGCAACCCGAAATCAGATTCAGGCAAGTGATGATATTTGGAATATTGAGTAGCTTCATGTTTCTTTGCAAGGACTACAGGACTAAAGGACTTTTTAGGCAAGTTTGGCGATGACCGTCTGGTCGCCTGTGGTGGGCTGGTTCATTGTCACACAAGCGCGAGCAGTCAGTGGCAGATAGACATCGACACGCGAACCCAGTTTGATGAAGCCCAGGTGTTCGTCGATGTAGCACTCCTCACCATCCTTGGCGTAGGTGACGATGCGGCGAGCCATAGCACCGGCAATCTGGCGACACAGGATGTCTTGTCCGTCAGGTGTTGTAATCATGATATCCGCATGTTCATTCTCCTCACTGGCTTTGGGGAGCCAGGCCTTGTGGTAGTTGCCGTCAAAGTGCTTGACAAACTTCACCTTGCCGTCAACAGGGAACCAGTTGGCGTGAACGTTCAGTGGACTCATGAAAATACTAATCATGAGACGCTTGTCGTGAAAGTAGGTGTTTTCCTCTGCTTCCTCTACGACAACAATCTTTCCGTCGGCAGGAGCCACAACCAATTTGTCGGTGTCGCCATTATAATAGCGGATAGGACAGCGGTAGAAATTGAGGGCTATCAGCCATGCGGCACCAAAGACGATGACGAATATCCAGAAAGGAATAGTAGAGTCGAGGGCGTACCATAAGACGGTGCCAATAAGTGCTATTGTCAGCATGCTGAGCGTGAGCTCGTTGGTGCCTTCACGATGTATGCGGATATTCTTGAGTTTCTTAATTCTTTCTCCCATGAGGTAGTTAATAGCATTTTTCAATATGCAAAGGTAATAAAAAAAGCGAAAAGAGAAAAGTGAATAGTGAAGAATTTTTGATTTACGCTTAATAATTATGAAATTTTTTGGTATTCTCGCCTTTTCGACGTATCTTTGCGCATAAATTCTTCAACCTAAAGGTCGAAGTGTGGCACGCAATATGGAAGATTTCATTCACTTACATGTACATACTTATTACTCTATACTCGATGGACAGTCGAGTATCAAACGCTTGGTAGATAAGGCTGTTGCCAACGGAATGCGAGGCATGGCCATTACCGACCACGGCGATATGTTTGGCATCAAGGAGTTTCACGACTATGTGGGCGGCATCAACAAAGGACGTAAGAAGGAAGGATTGGATCCCTTCATTCCCATCTTTGGCTGTGAGATGTATGTCTCTCGCCATGGCTCTAAGTCGCTGCGTCGTGGTAAGGAAGATCAGGGTGGTTACCACCTTATTGTATTGGCCAAGAACTATAAAGGTTACAAGAATCTTATCAAGTTGGTCAGCAATTCATGGGTGGACGGCTACTATATGCGCCCACGTACTGACCGTGAGGACTTGGAAAAATACCACGAAGGACTCATCGTCTGTTCAGCTTGTATTGCCGGTGAGGTGCCTGCCAAGATTTTGAAAGGCGACATTGCAGGAGCCCGCGAGGCCATAGAGTGGTATCATAACCTGTTTGGCGACGACTATTATCTGGAGTTGCAACGCCACGAGGTGAAAGATCCCACCATCCGTGCCAATCGTGAGACATTTCCCTTGCAGCAGAAGGCCAACAAGGTGCTCATTGAACTGGCGCGGGAGTATGGCATCAAACTCGTCTGTACCAACGATGCCCACTTCGTAGACCAGGAGAATGCCGAGGCCCACGACCATCTGTTGTGTTTGTCGACGGGTAAGGAACTCGATGATCCCACGCGTATGCTCTACTCCAAGCAGGAGTGGTTTAAGACCCGTGAGGAGATGTACGACATCTTCCAGGATGTCCCTGAGGCGCTGTCGAATACTCTTGAGATATTAGATAAGGTAGAGATATACAGCATCGACCACGACCCCATCATGCCGTTCTTCCCCATTCCTGAGGAGTTCGGTACGGAGAAGCAGTGGCGCCAGAAGTTCACCGAAGAACAGCTCTATGAGGAATTTACACGTGATGAGAATGGTGAGAATCCCCTGTCTCGTGAAGAAGGCGAGAAGAAAATCAAGAAACTCGGTGGCTACGATAAGCTATACCGCATCAAGTTCGAGGCCGACTACTTAGCCAAACTAGCCTATGAAGGTGCTGGCAAACGTTATAATGCTGGTAAGCCTATAGAAATCGAGTCAGTTGAAGTGGCGGCAGCAAATTCTTCACTCTTCATTCTTCATTCTTCACTCCCCAAGGAGGTCGACGATCGTGTGCGTTTCGAACTGCACATCATGAAGACGATGGGTTTCCCAGGCTACTTCCTCATTGTGCAGGACTTCATCAACTCTGCCCGCGATGAGTTGGGCGTGATGGTTGGTCCGGGACGTGGATCTGCTGCAGGCTCCGTAGTCGCTTATTGTCTGGGTATCACGAAGATAGACCCGTTGAAGTACGATCTGCTATTCGAGCGTTTCCTGAATCCTGATCGTATCTCACTGCCTGATATCGATACCGACTTCGATGATGACGGACGTGGTAAGGTGCTGAAGTGGGTGGAGGATAAGTATGGCCATGAGAACTGTGCACATATCATCACCTATGCCACGATGGCCACGAAGAACTCTATCAAAGATGTGGCCCGTGTGGAGAAGGTGCCGTTGGGTGTGGTCAACGCCCTGTGTAAGGCTATTCCCGACCGTCTGCCCGATGTGGATGGTAAGACACCGAAGATGAATTTGCCCAATGCCATCAAGGCGGTGCGTGAGTTGCAGGATGCTGAGGCTAGTCCTGACAGAGCTCTGGCTAATACCATCAAATATGCGAAGATGCTGGAAGGTACCGTGCGTGGCACGGGTATCCATGCCTGTGGATTCATCATCTGTCGCGACCCGATTTCTGACTGGGTACCTGTGTCTACTGCCGACGACCCTGACTTCAAGGATGTGAAGACCAACTGCACACAGTATGATGGTCACGTCATCGAGTCGACGGGCTTGATTAAGATGGACTTCCTCGGACTGAAGACGCTGTCGGAGATGAAGGAGGCCTGTGCAGTTATCAAACAGACACGCGGCATTGATGTCGATCTGGATACCATTCCTATCGACGACCCCAAGACCTTCGAGCTCTATCAGCAGGGACGTACCATCGGCACGTTCCAGTTTGAGTCAGCAGGTATGCAGAAGTATCTGCGTGAGTTGAAACCCACCGTCTTTGAGGATCTTATCGCTATGAACGCCCTCTACCGACCAGGACCTATGGGTTACATCCCACAGTTTATTCGTCGTAAGCATGGTGAGGAGCCTATCACCTACGATATCCCCGTTATGGAGAAATACCTGAAGGATACCTACGGCATCACCGTCTATCAGGAGCAGGTGATGTTGCTCTCGCGTTTGCTGGCCGACTTCACCCGTGGCGAGAGCGATGCCCTGCGTAAGGCCATGGGTAAGAAAAAGAAGGATATCGTTGACGCCATGAAACCGAAGTTCATCGAGGGTGGTAAGAAGAACGGTCACGACCCGAAGGTGCTCGACAAGATATGGAGCGACTGGGAAGCTTTCGCCTCCTATGCTTTCAACAAGTCGCATGCTGCCTGCTACTCGTGGGTGGCCTACCAGACGGCATACCTCAAAGCCAACTATCCTGCTGAATTCATGGCGGCTATCATGAGTCGTCGTCGCGACCAAATAACGGAAATCACGAAGTTGATGGATGAGTGCAAGGCGATGGGTATTGCTACGCTGGGTCCGGATGTCAACGAGTCGTACCAGAAGTTCGGTGTGAACAAAAAGGGTGAGATACGTTTCGGACTGGCTGCCATCAAGGGTATGGGCGACAATGTGGCTCAGGCTATCATTGACGAACGTGAGAAGAATGGACCTTACAAAGATATCTTCGACTTCGTGCAGCGTGTTAATTTCGGTCAGGTCAACCGCAAGGCTTTTGAAGCATTGGCATTGAGTGGTGGCTTTGACAGCTTTGGCTATCGTCGTGAGGATTTCTTTGCAACGAATAACAAGGGTGAGGGCTTCATAGAAATCGTGATGCGTTACGGTCAACTCTATCAGACGGAGAAGCAGCAGGCACAGAATTCGCTGTTTGGTGCCTTCGATGAGTTGGAGATACAGACACCCACGTTGCCGAAGAGTGAGGAGCGTTGGAGTGACATCGAACGTCTGAACAAGGAGCGTGAACTGGTAGGTATCTACCTGTCAGCACATCCGTTGGACGAGTATAAGATTGTGCTCGACAACTTGTGTAATACGCGTTGTGACGAATTGGCAGATGTTGGTAATCTGGCAGGTCGCGAAGATGTTACCATCGGTGGTATCGTTACAGCAGTGCGTACTGGTTTTACGAAGACGGGTAAACCTTTCGGCATCGTGACCCTCGAAGACTTTGTGGGCTCTGGCGAGTTGGCCTTGTTTGGTGAGACGTGGGGTGACAAATCGGGATTCTTCAGCGTGGGTGCCTCGGTCTATGTCACGGGCAAGGTGAAGCCTCGTTTCTCGTATAACCCTGACGGGCCGAAAGACCTTGGCATTACAGGTGTTGAGTTCCTGCAGACCATTAAGGAACGTGCCATTGACCGTATCACCATCTCGTTGACTTCCGACCTCTTGGACGACCAGGTGGTGACGGAATTGGGAGAGCTGATTGCTGCCCATCCTGGTAAGACGAAGCTTTTCTTCCAGTTGCACGACCTGACGGGTAAGAACCACGTGTTGCTGAAGAGTACCACCAAGATGATCGATGTGAAGAGTGAACTGATACAATATATTGAACAATCGCCAGCATTGGATTACAAAATAAATTAAAAATTAAAGATTATGGAAGTAACAGTAACAACTGAGAATTTCGAGAGCCTGAAGAATGGCGCACAGCCATTAGTAGTGGATTTCTGGGCAACATGGTGCGGCCCCTGCCGTATGATTGCTCCCGTTATTGCTGAACTGGCTGAGGCCTACGATGGTAAGGTAACAGTAGCTAAGTGCGACGTGGAGGAGTGCGAGGAACTGGCTGCAGAGTTTGGCATCCGTAACATTCCTACTATCCTCTTCTTCAAGGGTGGTCAGGTTGTCGACAAGCTGATTGGCGCACAGCCCAAGGCCAAGATTGAGGAGAAGATCCAAGCATTGCTGTAAACAGCTGCATGAGATATAAGGATCTTTTTGTCGACTTCGACGATACACTGTATGATACTCATGGCAATGCTGTCATTGCGCTGAAGGAGACCTTTGAGGCGTTCCATCTGGAACGTTACTTCAGTGACCCGCAAGTGTTCTATGATGCCTATTGGCTTGCAAATATTGACTTGTGGAGTCACTATTCGAAGGGTGACATCACGCGCGACTATCTTATCGTGGAACGATTCCGTCGTCCACTTAGTGTGGGCGACGGTATACCCGTCACCGAAGCATTCTGTTTGGAGATGAGCGACGTCTTCCTTGACTTCTGCTCCAGCAAGCCTGGGGTGGTGGAGGGTGCCCACGAGTTGATGGACTACCTGAAAGGGAAAGGCTATCGCATGCACATGACGAGTAATGGTTTCCATGAGGTGCAGTACAAGAAGTTGGCGGCTTGTGGACTAACGGACTATTTTGATACCATTATCCTTAGTGAGGATGCTGGTGTTAATAAACCCTCACCCTTGTATTTCGACTATGCCTTGAAGATGTCGGGTGCTGAACGGGAGACCACGCTGATGATTGGCGACAACCTACAGACGGATATCCAGGGGGCACTCAATGCAGGTATCGATGCACTGCTCTTCAATCGTTGGAATGTTAATCCAGAAGAAGCAAACAAGCGACCTACATTTGTCGTAGATCGCTTGCTGGATATTAAGAATCTGTTGTGACTTAGTGCCTTTGCGCAAAGGTTTTATATTCGTCGCAGAGTGACACGTAGTCGCTTACCTTGTTGTTAGCACGTTCAAAGCGCAGCAGATTGTTCAAGGCTGCATATTGCGGTGAGTCTTGATGTACCAGTTTCTCGTAGTCACGTTTGTTGTCGTTCCACTCCATTGTGTACCACGTCGTTTGGGGGTAGAAAATGCTGTAGGTCATCGCAAACAACGCCTTCTCCTTCAGACGGGGATTCTTGCTCATCGCAGCCTTTTCCAACATAAACAGCGCTTTGGCAGCAAAGTCTTTCTCGTTAGGTCTCTGTACATCATTGACACTCTTACCATCGTGCGTCAGGAACCAGCAGTCACCCGTGAAGTGTGCCTGGGCATAGCGTATAGCCAAGTCATAACAGAGCTGATATAAGGGCTCTCCACTGGCATCGTACATTTCTCCCTCCATGCGACGCACCTCCATGGCAAAGTCCAGCTTGGGATTACTCTTCAGGTGTATCTCGTCATGATTCCATTCCAAGTCAGATTTCAGCCACTGACGCTTTATCCAAGGTTCCACGGTATAACGGCGATTGGCAGCATAGACAGCGTAGCCTTTCTGGTTATAGTATGACAACGGCACTTTGTTGAGCCAAAAGATGGCATCCTCCCACCAGCATGCACGCAGATACTTGGTGCCTATGAGGTCGTTCAGACGATTTTCCTCTATCTCCAGTCTCGCTTTAACTACTTTCTCCAATGGCGTTTGGGCAGGCCTATTGACATACTCCAGATACTGTGACAGGTCTTCCACCTTCATGGTATCGACCAATGTAAATGCGCATTCTGAATTGTTCATAGCGTAGAGTGCTGCCGACATAAAGGGTTGGTTGGCCTTGGCATATTTCTCGCCCACCACGCAGTTGAGGAGGCGTGCGCGGGTTCTGTTATAATAGTAGCCAGCTAGGTGCTCATTCAGCCAACTGAGCTCGCCAGCCAGCCAGTTGTCGAAGTTGCTGTTGATGGGTTCAACGTCAGCCTTGACATACATATAGATGATGCGTGCTACGTCCTTCATGCGTTCCGTACCTTCCAACGTAGCGCCAACCTTTGCATCAGCCAGTGCTTGTTTGCGGTCGCCAAAGAAATACTCCAGCCAAGCCTGAGCCGACTTCCACAGGGCAGGAACCTCTGTCTTGCCTTCTTTCACGACATTGCCGGCAAAGCGTATCATCTCCTGTGCCTCACTACGCTGGATGTCACGAACGAACAGCTTGCCGGGTACACCATCATGATGCTCAGCATCATAAGCCTCCTGACTATTGTTGACGAAATCCTCCAACAAGAAAGGTAAAACGGGTGAGTTGGCATCGCGCAGGTATTCCTGACGGATGGCGGCAAAGGAACGCTGCTTGTAGTATTGTGTCATCAAACTGTTCCAGTCACCCTGTTCAGCAAAGAGTCGTGCGGCCTCGGTGGGGCGTCCTGTCTTCAGCAGGGCACCAGCATAGATGTTCTGCATCATCTCCTTATATACCGTCTCGATGTACTGGCTGGCAGTCTGCTCCCAGAAGGTGACGTTGGTGCTATGGTTCCCCAACAGCATGTTACAACGCATGTAGAGTAGGGCATGCTGACTGCGCAGTCGGGTCTTCAGTTTGCTGGAGGCATAGGTGCGCACGCTCTGCAATGTCTGGCGACGCTGTTGCAGCTGTGCCTTGGTGGGGTAGTCCCATTGTTCGTTCCTTACCTCATCGGAACACTGCAGGTATTTCTGCAGGTTCTTGACATAGCTGACCATCAGCGCATCGCCCTTGCCTTGTGCAAAGTTGATGACCTCGTCGGCATCAAACCAGTAATACTCCTTGTCCGAACCCAAGTAGGCTTTCCAGTTGTCCTGGGTGATGCTATTGACGCGGTCACTGAACTCCTGTTTGTCACAGACGCAGAACAGATAGTAGTTGTCTGTGCCAGGATATGCACAGGGGAAAGCACGGCCAACCAGTGCAGTAAGCAGACTAATGATGATAAATCGTTTCATATGTTTCTGGTGTATATCGTTTTATATTCTCTTTGTCTAAATGATAAGTCAGGATGGTGCGACGCAGTTCAGGACGCTTCTCTTCGACAGCGTCCTTCACCTTCAGTATCTCGTCGGCCTCTACCCAGTGGTCCACGTGAACACCATAGATGGTGCGCTGCCAGAGGAAGACGGGATAGGCAGTAGCCAGGGGTAATGCATAGTCATCCAACTTGCTGATATAGGGCATCACGTCACGGATGTCGAGGATGGGGTTGCGCTCAGCATATTTCTGAGGATTGCCAGTATTGTAAAGCATCAGCACACCATAGTCAGCAGGCGGTACCTCCATCGACAATTGATGCAGACGGATGGTGGTAGACAGCCGCATGTCGTGTTGGTCGGCTATTTTGCGCACATCCTCCAAGAACTGATAGTAGGTTTTCATGCTCCGACCCGTATAGTCACAGTCTATCTGTACCTCTTTGACCTGTTTCACGTCGTTGGTCTCGTTCATCTGAATGATACGCTCCACAATCTTCTTTGCCAACCCTTTATGTTCGCTGTGCATGCAGTCCTCGGTGATATATACGGTGGGCACAATACTAAGCGAAGGGTCAACAGGCTCTGCAAAACTGATGGTGGCATTAGGCATGGGTTCGTCATTACGCATGACCACATCGAAGTAGCGACAGTAGACTTTCTGAATATCATATTGTTTTAGGAAATTGCGTTCCACACTATCCAGGTGCCACTCAGTTCGCCAATAATAGACGCTATTCTGCTGTGGCATTGGCGACTGTTGTTGACAACCGGTCAGCATCAGTACTGCTATCAGAAGAGAAAACAGAAAGCGTGTCATCTTTAAGTAATATATGATAGTACAATGATAGTATTTGTAAATTTCTATTGATTTTTAAATGCTTTCAGTATGCAAAAGTACAAAAATATTTGTAACTTTGCAAAATAAATGAGAAATATATGCAGACAAGTATAGACCAGACACATTGGTACGACCGTATATGGGCGGCATTGATATTTTTTACGCGACTGCCTTTCTGGCGACTGCACCAGCCTCCACAGGAGTGTTATAAGACGGTAGTGGAGCATTGGCCACTTGCTGGTTGGCTGACGGGAGGACTGATGGCAGCCACGCTCTATGTGGGTAGCATGTATCTGCCGTATATCATAGCGGTATTGTTGGCTATCGTTGTCAGATTGTTAGTGACAGGTGCTTTGCATGAAGACGGACTGGCTGACTTCCTCGATGGCTTTGGTGGTGGCGGACACGATCGCGAGCGTATTCTTGCCATCATGAAGGACTCGCACATTGGCACCTATGGCGTCTTGGGACTGATTATCTATGAACTGCTGTTAGCAGCCTGTCTCTTTTCCATGCCACCTACGTTGGCAGCCTTGACCATCCTTGCTGCCGATCCGTATGCGAAGATGGTGACTGCCCAGCTTATTTCGATGATGCCTTATGCCCGTAAGGAAGAGGAGGCGAAGAACAAGACCGTCTATCGCAAGATGCAGTGGCCTGCAGGCATTAGTCTGGCTGTTCAAGGCTTGTTGCCGATGGGTTTGTATCTGTGGTATACGGGGCTGGCATGGGAATTGGTCATCTTCCTGCCCTGTCTGGCGATGTATTTCCTCTATTTGCTGATATGGAACCGTTTGCGTGGCTACACGGGCGACTGCTGTGGTGCCGTCTGTCTACTCGTTGAACTCGCTGTTTATTTAGTTGTTTGTGCACTATGAAGAAGATAATCCTTATTACTGGTGGTCAGCGCTCTGGCAAGAGCACGAAGGCCGAGACGCTAGCGTTGAGTCTGAGCACGAATCCCGTCTATGTGGCTACTGCCAAGGTGTGGGATGAGGAGTTCCGTGAACGGGTACGCCGCCATCAGGAACGTCGTGGTCCGGAGTGGACGAATATCGAGGAGGAGCTATACCTTAGCCGACACCACCTGACGGGTAGGGTAGTGGTTGTTGACTGTGTGACGCTGTGGCTCACTAACTTCTTTTTTTCTCATGATGAAGATGTCAACCGCTCTTTGGAAGCTGCCAAGCAGGAGTTCGATGCCTTTACAGCCCCCGATGCCACCTATATCTTTGTGACTAACGAGATTGGTATGGGTGGCGTCAGCGACAACGTGATGCAGCGTAAGTTCTCAGACCTGCAAGGTTGGATGAACCAGTATATTGCATCAAAAGCCGACGAAGTCATACTGATGGTCAGCGGAATACCTGTAAAAATAAAATGAAATCATTCGACATACATCCTGTTAACCGTTCACTGCAGGCGGCCATTCAAGCGAAGATTGACAACCTGAACAAACCCAAGGGTTCACTGGGACGCTTGGAGGAATTGGCCATGCAGGTATGCTTGGTTCAGCAGACACTGGAACCGTCGCTGGCTCATCCCTGCCATCTGCTGTTGGGTGGTGACCACGGTATTGAACGTGAGGGCGTCAGCGTCTCGCCCCGTGAGGTGACATGGCAGCAGATGATTAACTTCACCCGTGGTGGCGGAGGCGTCAATATGTTCTGCCGACAGCATGGTTTCAAACTTCGTGTGGTGGATGTTGGCGTGGACTATGACTTCTCAAACGTTCCAGGCATTATTGACCGCAAAATAGACCGTGGCACCAAGAACTTCCTCTATGAACCAGCGATGAGCGAAGAAGAATTTGATAAAGCCATCCAGGTTGGCGTTGATTTAGTCGATGACTGTGTTGCTGAGGGCTGTCGTGTCCTCAGCATTGGCGAGATGGGCATTGCCAATACGTCACCTAGCAGCATCTGGATGCATCTCTTTGGCAACATCCCTTTGGATGAGTGTATTGGTGCAGGCGCTGGCCTCAACAACGATGGCATTCGTCATAAATACGAGATTTTGTCTCAGGCAGTTGCCCGCTATCAGTCTATCCTCTCACCTCTCACCTCTCACCTCTCACCCCTGAGAATCTTCGGCGGCTTCGAGATGGTAGCCGCCATTGGCGCTATGCTGCGTGCTGCCGAGCAACACCTTATTATATTAGTCGATGGCTTCATTATGACGGCCTGTGCCATTGCTGCCATCCGTCTCTATCCTGCCTCGCAGGACTACATGATCTTCACCCATTGTGGTGATGAGAGTGGTCACAAGCGCATGCTCGACATCGTTGCTGCTAAGCCCCTGTTGCATCTTGGCCTGCGCCTTGGAGAGGGAACTGGAGCCCTCTGCGCCTTCCCCATCATCGATTCTGCCGTCCGCATGATGAACGAAATGAACAACTTCGACAATGCGAATATAACTAAATACTTCTAGCGCACGAGTTGAAATCAGCATTTGATCCGTGGCCAAACATATATGATAGATGGCGATACAGGTAACATACAGGCGGACAAGTCGGTTGTCAATGCGCATCGTGAAGAACGGCGATGTACATGTGTCGGCACCCATTGGGATGCCACGTGAGAAGGTGATGGCGTTCATTGAGGAGCATAAAGACTGGATTAACGAAGCGAGAAAGAAGACGTATGAGCGTCACAAACAGCGGGCTGCGTTTTTTAATAAACTGCCATTAGCCACTCGCGCCCAAGCCGACGAAGCATTGAAACGATTGAAGACACTGGTGGAGCCGATGATGGAACGGCACGCTAAGGAAATGGGAGTTAAACCAAGCATTGTCTATTACAAACCCACCATCTCGCGCTGGGGACAGTGTCACTTCCGTGACCGCAGCATCTGCATCTCTGCTTACATCCTGCTGTTGCCAGAATGGTGTGTCGAGCACGTTGTGGTTCATGAGTTGTGCCATCTTTTAGAGCCAAGCCATAATGCCCGCTTCCATGCCCTCATGGACAAGTATTTTCCCCGCTGGCGAGAGGCTCGCAAGGAAATGCGCAGAATATGCAGGCAGGAAGAGGATGAAGACAACGACCAATACTGAGCTGCTATTCGAAATAGGATACTCTAAAAAAATGCTACACAATTATTTGGTTTGTTCTGAAAAAAACGCTATCTTTGCGATGTACACAAGAACAAATGATGAAGACTCAAGGGGAGGACGCTGCGATGAGGAGGTTATTTGTCATAGGATTATTGGCGGTGCTGGCCCTGATAGGGGTCAGCGCACAGACGATGACGCAGGTGAGTGGTACGGTGCTTGACCGTACTACAGGAAAGGTTCTGGTGGGGGCCAGCGTGACGGGTGGGGGACATACCGTGGTGACGAATGGTGATGGTTACTTTGTGTTGAAAGCGGAATCGGAACTGAAGACGATTACGGTGTCGAATGTGGGATTTCGTGCCCAGCGTGTGCGACTGGATCAGTTGCAGAGTGGGGACTTGCACATCAGTCTGAGTCCGGCAACCATCCAATTGCAAGAGGTGCTGGTCATGAACGCTAATGCCTGTGAACTGGTAATGGCAGCCATCAGCAAGATTCCTAAGAACTATAGCCAGCATCCTGAACTGTTCCATTGCTTCTATCGGGAAACAGCTCAGAAGCGCCAGAACTATATCATGATAGCTGAGGGAGTGGTGGACATGTATAAGTCGTCCTACGCCTATTGGGATAATGCCGACGACCGTGTGGCTATCCGTAAGGGACGTCGCTTGCTGAGTCCTCGCAAGGGCGATACGCTGAGTGTCAAGGTTACGGGCGGTCCTGTGTTGCCCATTCAGTTGGATATTGTCAAACAGCGTGATTTCTTGTTGAATGAAGAGGAGCTGGACTGTTATCAGATGCAGATGGAGGTGCCGACAACCATTGGAGACCGTCATCAATATGTGGTGAGTATCCGTCCGCGTCGCACCATGCCTTACGCACTTTATTACGGGAAATTGTATATTGATCAGGAGACGCTGGCCTTTACTCGTGCAGAGCTGGAACTGGACATGAAAGACCGTAACAAGGCTACGCAGATGATGCTGGTCAAGAAACCTCTGGGTGTGCGTTTCCGTCCTAAGGAGTTGTCGCTGTTGGTGGATTTTCGTCAGGACAATGATGTCACGCGCATCAGTTATATTCGCACCCTGTTCCGCTTTAATTGTGACTGGCGTCGCCGACTCTTTGCCACGTCCTTTACGGCCTGCTGCGAAATGGTTGTTACAGGTCAGAATATCGCTTCAGCGCATCCCATCCGTGGTCGAGAGTCGTTTGATCAGCGCGATGCTTTCTTTGACAAGGTTGATTACTTCCTTGACCCTGTGTTCTGGCAGGATTATAATATCATCGAACCCACCGAGTCGCTCAATCGTGCTATTGCACGTATCATGAAACGCTTGTGATGGCAAATAGCCAACAGCTAACGATGACAATCATCAATATTTCTGCTGTTCTGTTAATCTGGACGGCTTTTTTCATGTCATCAGTGGTTAGTGGGCGTTCGTTGGTGCCGATGAAAGGTTTGTCGAAGAGCTGGCCGAAATAATAGTGGGGACCACCAAAGCGACAGTTGAGGATGCCTGCCAGGGCAGCTTCGGGGTAGCCGCTGTTGGGCGAGGCGTGGTTGCGTCCATTGCGCCATACGAAGGCCGTGAGTCGCGGTTTCCCCGCGACTACCACCATCAGCAGGGCAGTGAGGCGGGCAGGGATGTAGTTGGCGATGTCATCGATATGTGCTGCCCAACAGCCGAAGTCGCGGTAGCGGTCGGTCTTATAGCCTATCATGGAGTCGAGGGTGTTGACCATCTTATACGCCAGCATGCCAGGAACACCCAGGATGGCAAACCAGAAGAGTGGGGCGATGACGCCATCAGAGAGGTTCTCGGCAAGGGTCTCCAAGGCGGCAGTGCGCACCTCTTGGGCAGAGAGCTCGGAGGTGTCGCGCCCTACAATGCGGGCTACCTGCTGACGGCCTTCGTCGAGAGAACGGTCAACAGCCAGGAAAACCTGGCGCACCTCATGGATGAGTGTGGTGCCAGCGAGGCAGAAGAAGATGACGACTACGTCGAAGACAATGCTTAATGCATAATGCATAATGCTTAATTGGGTGCGCAGGAACCACGCGGCAACAAATACACCTATTATATAGATGATTGCCATGAGGGCACCCTTCAGTTTGCGGTGCGTGCCCTTGTTGAGGTGACGCTCACCAAAGGCAATCATCTTGCCAAAGCCGACGACAGGGTGGGGCAGCCATGCAGGGTCACCTATGAGCAGGTCGAGGAACCAACCTATTAGAAGTGAACAGTGAATAGTGAAAAGTGAAAAGTCTGCTTCCGCCATACCTCTATTCTTTGTTGCTGTTTACGAATTCTTGAATGGCTGCTACGAGGGCATCGTTCTCTGCTGGTGTCTGGGCTGCGATGCGGAAGTGGCGTGGGGTGAGTCCTTTGAAGTTGGAGGCATCGCGAATGAGGAGGTGGTGCTGGCGCGCCAAGTAGTCCTTCAGTTCTGCGGCACTACCATTTTCACGCTGACTGAGGATGAAGTTAGTCTGTGTCTCCTGCGTGATGATGCCGTCAATCTGTTGTAGCTGGTCACGAAGCCGTTGAGTTTCGTTCAGGTCGGGCGTACAACGCAGCTCGTCGTTGCGCAGCAGGAACTTGCCAGTCTCTACAGCCAGTGCCGACACACTCCATGGACGCAGGAAATGGCGCAGGTGGGCTGTCAGCGAGGCATGTGCCGTGATGTAGCCCAGTCGCAAACCAGGTATCCCGTAGGTCTTGGTGAACGAATGAATCTGGATGAGGTTCGGCAGGCGTGCTGCCCAACGTGGATTCATGATGAAATGGTTGGTATAGTACTCATATGACTGGTCAACCACCACGAGGTCGTACTTTGCTACCATACGGTCTATCACCGACTGGTCATAGACGTCGCCCGTGGGATTGTTGGGGTTGCAGAGCCACAGCATGGTGTGCTCCTCGTCCGTACGAGGAAACAGCTGACAGGCGTCTTCATACTCGCTGAACGTGGGACGGGGAATGTCGGCATGCAATGGGAAAGCTTGTGCGATGAGGTAGATGGCCTCTGTGGCACCGTTGGTGACGATGACCTGTTTAGGATCCAAATCATGCTGTTCGGCAATCATCTGCTCCAACGACCACGCCTCAGGTTCCGGATAGTGGCTGGCAAACTCCGGATGAGCAGCCAAATAGCCCATCAGCGCCTGATGGCTTCTGCCTGCACAGATGTTCGATGAGAAGTCGGAAACAATGTGCGGATATTGGTAGGCGTCGTCGCCGTGTCCTTTAATCATTGCTGGTCAAGATTTGATAGAGTTTGTCCATATCGACATGCTGGCGGACGTGAGCAGCAAGCTTGTCGTATTGCTGGTCTTTGAAGGTGGAGCCTCCCCCCGCCCCCTCCAAATAGAGGGGGAGTTGGCTCGCGCACCTTTCTCCCCTCCCTACTTGGGGAGGGGGCGGGGGAGAGGCTTTCAGCAGGTGCTCAATGACGGGGGCGTTGTCGAGGAAGCCGTGGATATAGGTGCCGATGCAGTGGTCGGTCTGCAGGATGACTTGGTCGGTATCGCTGACACCTTGGTGAATCTCGTAACCCTGACACTCCTGACCATCGAACAGGAACGTTACCTGCTGGGTGGTCTTCTCCTGTGTCATCGTGGTGTTGATGGGCAACAGACCCAAGCCCGGCAGACTGGTGATGGTGCCCTCGATGCCTTCAGGGTCGTTGACCGTCTGTCCCAGCATCTGATAGCCACCACAGATGCCGATGACCTGCTTGCCGTTGCGGTGGGCACGCAGGATGGCCTGTGCACAACCATTGCGACGTAGCTCCAACAGGTCGTCGAGGGTGGACTTGCTGCCTGGCAGAATGATGATATCCGCCTGCTCGATGTCCTTGGTGTTGTTGGTATAGAAGAGGTTGACGCGAGGGTCGCGCTCCAACGTGTCGAAGTCGGTGAAGTTGCTGATATGACGTAGTAACACGACAGCGATGTTCACCTTGCCCTCAGCCAGTTCGCGTCGTTTCTGTTCCAGCGCTACGCTATCCTCTTCGTCGATATAGATATCTTTATAATAAGGTATAACGCCAAGGACAGGGATGCCGCAGAGGTCTTCCAGCATGCGGCGGCCCTCGTCGAACAGCCGCATGTCGCCACGGAACTTGTTGATGATGATGCCCTTGATGAGGCTCCTATCCTCTGGCGACTGTAACATGATGCTGCCATAGACACTGGCAAAAACACCACCACGATCGATGTCGCCCACCAGGATGACATCAGCCTTGGCATGTTGTGCCATAGACATATTCACCAGGTCACGGTCTCTTAGGTTGATCTCCGCAATGCTGCCAGCACCCTCCATGACAATGGGGTTGTAGCGCGAGGCAAGGCGGTCGAAGGCGGCACACACCTCAGTACGGAAAGATAGTCTGTCCTTAGGTCGGGAGGGGAGAGCTTCGCGTCGAGCCCCCTCTGTTTGGAGGGGGTTGGGGGAGGCTCCCCAGTAATCATAGGCATCCTTGTTGCCGATGGGTTTGCCGTGAAGCACTACCTGCGAGGTATGGTCGGAGTTAGGCTTGAGCAGTATGGGGTTCATGTCCGAATGACAGGGAATGCCTGCGGCCTCGGCCTGTACGGCCTGTGCACGACCAATCTCCAGTCCGTCAGGGGTGACGTACGAGTTTAATGCCATGTTCTGCGCCTTGAAAGGTGCAGGGGTGTAGCCGTCCTGTCTGAAGATACGACAGAAGGCGGCAGCCACGATGCTCTTACCGACATCGCTGCCCGTTCCGGCAAACATGATAGGATGTAGACGACGTTTCATATCTGATAGAGATGGGTATAGCTTGCTAATATGTTTTTATATTTGAATACGGCTGTTTCGACGGGTTCTCCTTTGGCATTGTAGACTTGTGTGACTGATTCAGGTTTCTCGCCAAGAAATTGCGTATAGTGAAACTCATGGCCACGATACTCTCTGCCCTCCAGTTCGAATCGCCTGTAGCCGAGAGATAGCTTACGGTCAGCCTTACGAGCCGTGATGGAGTAGGGTAGCACACCACACATGGGGTAGCTGCCATCATCCGTCACGATGGCTTGGCAGAGATACATCATACCACCACACTCTGCGACGATACGTCCACCTTGTTCGGCAAAGTCCTTGATGGCTTTGCGACAGGCCTCATTTCGCACCAACGCCTCCAAGTGCTTCTCTGGATAGCCACCAGGTAGATAGAGCAGGTCGATGCCCTCAAACGATGGCACGTCCGTCTCAGGGTCGAAAAAACGAACCTGAGCAAAGCCATCGATAGTTTCCTGATACAGAAACGAGAATGACTCTTTGTTGCGTGCTATTAAAGTTGTAGTAGTTCCTGCCATCTGACGTGTTCCTCTAATAATTTAACCAGTTGAGACTGTTCGGCTTGTTCAGAAAAGTCCAGTCCTAAATAGCGTGAAGCTTGTTCGAGTGACGTATCCTTGGGCAGGTAGCCAAAACAAGTGATATGCAAATCATCGCAAACCTCTCTTAACAGCTGATAGTGGCGTTCTGAGCCCACCTTGTTAAAAATGACTCCTACGATGCGAACATCTTTACGGAAATGGATGAACCCCTGTAATAACGGAGCTATAGAGTAGGCTGCAGACTTGGCGTCAACCACCAATACCACAGGAATTTCGAGTGTGGCTGCAATCTCAGCTGAGGAACCATGGTCACGGTCATAGCCGTCAAAGAGCCCCATCATACCCTCGATGATACAGACATCAGCATGCTCCCCATATCGGACAAACAGTTCTTTGACATGCGCTGGCGTTGCCATGAAGGTGTCGAGGTTAATGCTGGGACGTCCGCATACTGCCTCATGAAACTTCGTATCGATGTAGTCTGGTCCGCACTTGAAGGGCTGTACCCGATAACCCCTGGCCGTCAGTAACGCCATCAACCCTCTGGCAATGGTTGTCTTGCCAGAGCCACTGGTTGGCGCAGCTATGAGAAAACTCGGCTTCATGGGTACAAAGATACATACTTTTTATTTTTTTTAGTGTGTCAGTAGCAATTTTTTTACTTTTTGCTCTTCACTTTTCACTTTATTTTGTACCTTTGCCCACGAAATAAGGTAATCTGGTGGCTGATGCCGCCTGATGTAAGGGAATCCGGTGGAAGTCCGGAACTGTTCCTGCAGCTGTAATCCTCGTTAAAGAGGTCTGTATGTATAACGCCACTGACCATGAGTCGGGAAGGTAGTACAGACTGGGGAAAGTCAGAAGACCTGCCAAAATTATGATGTACGTGCGCACAGGTATATGCGTGACGGAAATAGACGAAAAATGAAGAGACTATTAACAGTATTATTGCTGTTTTTAAATGTGTTATCTGTAGTAGCACAAAATGATGTCTGGCGCTCCGATAGTGTGCAGGAGGTGGTGGTGACAGGTACTGGTACCCAGCACCTGTTGAAAGATGCGCCCGTGCAGACTGAGGTCATTTCGCGCAAGATGCTCGACAGCTATGGCGGCAAGAGTCTGGAGGATATCCTGTCAGGACTGACGGCATCGTTTGCCTTCAGCGAGGGCGACATGGGCAGTCAGATGCAGTTGGGCGGTTTGGGTAACTCGTACATCCTTATATTAATAGACGGCAAGCGCATTCACGGCGATGTGGGTGGTGAGAACGACCTGGGACTCATTGATCCGCAGAACATCGAAAAGATAGAAATCGTGAAGGGTGCGCAAAGTGCGCTGTACGGCTCGGACGCGATGGCTGGTGTTATCAATATCATTACCAAGAAACATACTGAGAAGGGCGTCTATGCAGACAATAGCACACGCTACGGAACACATAATGACCTACGCCAGCACAATAGTCTGGTACTGACATTTGGCAAGTTCTCCTCGCAAACCAATTTCCAGATGCAGCGTACTGATGGTTGGCAGAATACAGCTGAGGAATATGCCGAGGCAATGGTGCTGACAGATAGCAAGAACATGACGGTCAATAAGTTCCGCAATTGGCAGATTGCCGAGCACCTGACATTCCAGCCAACGAAGAAGATAGAGCTGTATGCCGACGGTACCTACTATAAAAAGGACATCATGCGACCACGCGATGGCAAGCATGCCAGTTGCGATGTCTATACCTACGACCTGCACTATAACAATGCCTCGGCGTCCGTGGGCGGAAAATGGAAGTTGGGAGGTAAAGGCTCGCTGCAAGACTACGTCACACTCGACGTAGACTGGAACATGCATGCCTACTACTATAAATACACAGCCAGACACTATGACTACATATTCTTGGAGGGTGAGAAGTTTGGTGACCAGAACGGTGAGTGGTTCTCTGTGCCCATGTATCCTGGTCAGCAGAAGTTACAGAGCAATCAGCAACGTGTGATGGGTCAGCTGAAAGGCATCTTCCATCTGCCCTACAATAACACCATTAATGCTGGAGCAGAATACCGCTACGACCACCTGAAAGCGCCAGAGCGCACGGAAAAGGGAACAGCCAGCGACTGGACGACAGCGGTGTATGTGCAAGACGAGTTCAACAAACTGTCGTGGCTGAACATCACAGCAGGATTGCGACTGGTTGACAACCAGAACTTTGGCTTCAGGCTGACACCCAAGGTTAGCGCGATGGCCTCATGGGGCGGCTGGCGTTTCAGACTGGGATGGAGTCAGGGTTTCAAGACCCCTACTGTCAAGGAGCTCTATTACCGCTATCTGCACGTCATGGGCAGTAGCACGTTCTTCAATTTGGGCAACACCAAGCTAGATCCACAGACCAGCAACTACTGGTCGGCAAATGTGGAGTATCGTGGCGACAAACTGACAGCATCGGTAACGGGATACATCAATAAGCTCGACAACATGATAGCATTGGTGAATGTACCCGTTGGTGAGATTCCTGCTGGTATTACAACGGCATATATGGGTGACGGAAGTGATAATGTACAGGCACGTATGTATAAAAACA
>Ga0247609_10001125_pt1 | contig 33228 bp, 30 predicted proteins | sample 172DNAGHGlowgp2_FD_193487 | JGI IMG/M metagenome (GOLD analysis project Ga0247609, IMG submission 193487) | Sheep rumen microbial communities from Palmerston North, Manawatu-Wanganui, New Zealand - 1728 DNA GHGlow gp2 | ecosystem: Host-associated > Mammals > Digestive system > Stomach > Rumen ... | reverse complement strand
GTGTGCTTCTTGAAATACTTGAAGAAAAACGAAGGGTTGGCGAAATTCAGTTCGTCGGAGATTTCCTTGATGCACAAGTCGCTGTGTTTCAGCATTTGTTTCGCTTCGAGGATGACATATTGATCGATCCATTCTGGAGCCGATTGCCCACTGGTCTCTTTCACGATTTTCGAGAGGTATTTGGGCGTGATGCAGAGTTTGTCGGCATAAAATCCCACACCGCGTTCCTTGAGGTGGTGGCGCGTGACCAAATCCACGAAGCGTTCAAAGACGATTTTGTGACGTGTCGAGGCGGGTCGCTCTTCCTCGCTTTGTTTTTGTAGCCGCTGGTTAAGGAAACTACCGAAGGTGAAGAAAACCGATGAAATGAGGTGACTAACGCTTTCTGTCGCATAGGCGTAATCTGAATGTATGATGCTGTTGATGAGGCGGATATGCTCTTGCACCAAGTTGAGTTCGTCGGCTTGTAGGGTGAAGCAGGGATTATCGAGTATGGTGATGGCCTCATTGAGCATTTTGCTGATGTCGGAACGGAATTGGTCGAGAAACCGAGTCGAAACGGCAATGATGGTCAGAGTGGCCGCTTTTTCCGATGGCTTTGATTCGAGGCGGATGATGTTTTGGGGCAAGTTGAGCAGCATCATCCCCTCGTGAATCTCGTATTCCTTCAAGTTGATGCTGCACTTGAAACTGCCTTGCTTGCAAAACGCCGCCACATATGCGTCAACGCGACACGGATAGCGCAACAGGTCGTAGTTGGCTTCGTTGGTGCGCTCGGCTAAGATAAAGTCGTCACCTATATTAATAATGTTGTCAGTCAAAAACAATTCCTTTGCCCGCGCAATGCTGAAACTGTTGTATCCTTTTGTTTTCATTCGTTGAAATTTTCGACAAAAATAGATAAATATTTTTAATTATTGGTCGAAAAATATGAATATTTCGACCTTTAGATACTTTTTGATGAAAATATTATTCCTTTTGGTCGAAAAAGAAGCCGTTTCTTTGCAGCATCGAACAAAAAGGAATAGAAAATGAATAAAGTATTGAAAAACAGTGTGTTGGTGATTGCGTTTTGTGCGGTTTCGCTGACGATGCCTGCACAAAGGACGCTCACTTTGGACGAGTGCCGACGGCTCGCCCTCGAGAACAACAAGAAACTGAAAGTGGCCGAGGAGGAGGTCGACAAGGCTCGTTACGAAATGTATGCCTCCTACGCCAATTACCTGCCCAAAGTGTCGGCAACGGGCACTTATATGCACAATAGCAGAAACCTCCAATTGCTGAGCGATGAGAATATGGCTGCGCTCAACACCATAGGGACAACGGCGCAGGCCGAGATTGATGCCTATCGCGAGCAGGTGCTTGCTGTTTACAATAACGACCCCATGGCCGTGGTTTCGTGGGCGCTTTTGCAGCACGACCCAACCTTGAACAAGTTGGTCACCGACCTGATGAGCCTCGACGTGGAAGGGTCGTTGAACCAGATTGGTGAACAGGTTTCGGACGCTTTCAAGATCGACACCAAGAATGTGATTGCGGGTGTCGTTTCGGTGCAACAGCCTATCTTCGCTGGTGGCAAGATTGTGGCTTATAACCAGATTACTAAGGACTTGAGAAGTTTGGCCGAGTCGAAGTTGGATATGCAGCAGCAGGAAACACTGGCCACTACTGAAAAGGCGTATTGGCAGATTGTTTCCGTCGCCAACAAGCTGAAATTGGCCGATAGTTACGCCGAGTCGCTGCGTACATTGGACAAGGACATGGACAAGATGCTTGCCGCTGGTGTGGCTACCCGTTCCGACCAACTGTCGGTAAAGGTGAAGCTGAATGAGGCTGAGACCGCGTTGCTGAAGGCGCAAAACGGCCTGACACTCTCGAAAATGCTGCTCTGTCAGATTTGTGGCTTGTCCTTGGACTCCAACATCGTTTTAGCCGACGAGAAACTTGACGATGTGTTGGTGGCCAACGAGGTGCTACGCTTTTCGGAGAGCGAAATCGAGGCCAACCGACCCGAACTGAAATGTCTTGGTTTGGCCAACGACATTTATGCCAAAAAGGTGGCTGTGGTGCGTTCCGACTATCTGCCTACGATTGGCGCTTTCGGCAACTATGTGATTAGCAACCCTTCGTGCTTCAACGGATTCCAAAACGAGTTTGGCGGTATGTGGAATTTCGGCGTGATGGCCAAAATCCCGATTTTCCATTGGGGCGAGGGCTACAACAAGACGCGAATGGCAAAGGCGGAAGCGAAAATCCAGCAATACACTTACGATGATACCAAGGAGATGATCATGCTTCAGGTGAGGCAATGCGAAACGCAACTCAACGAGGCTGATGCGCGATTGAAACAAACACGGGAGAAGTTGGACGATGCCGACGAAAACCTCCGTATGGCGACCGCTGGTTTTCGCGAAGGCGTTGTCGCTTCTTCCGTTCTGGATTTGGCCCGAACCGCTTGGTTGCAAGCGCATTCAGACTACATTGATGCCAAAATTGACCGCATTATGGCAGCCGTCAATCTCCGCAAAGCAGCCGGTGTCCTCACAAAATAACCCCCTGAATCTTAAATTTTGAATTTTAAATCTTAAATTTTAAATCTTAAATCCCTGATTATGTCCACGATAAAAGAACAAAGAATGAACACCTACCTCGCCTTGGGCGTGTTGGCAGGTGTAATTGCGGTGGTTTGCGTCATCGGCATTCTCACTTTCCACAAGGAAACGGAATACCTGCAAGGCCAGGCCGAGGTGACGGAATACCGTGTGTCGAGTAAGGTGCCGGGCCGCATCCTCGAATTTAAGGTGCAAGAAGGCCAAAAGGTGCATAAAGGCGACACTTTGGCCATTCTCGAAGCCCCCGAAGTGGAGGCAAAGAAGGCACAGGCCGAAGCCGTCGAACAACAGGCGCTTGCCTTAAGTGCCAAGGCACAGGCTGGTGCGCGTGAGCCGCAAAAGGAAGGTGCCTACGAGATGTGGCAGAAAGCGAAAGTGGGTGTTGAAATCGCGGAAAAGTCGTTCAGCCGTATCAGCAACCTTTATAAGGACGGCGTGGTGACTGCCCAGAAATACGACGAGGTGAAGGCGCAACGCGATGCTGCCATCGCCACCGAGAAAGCGGCCCGATCGCAATACCGTTTGGCACTCGATGGCGCCCAGGAGGAAGACAAGGAAATGGCCGCTGCCAAGGTGCTTCAGGCACAAGGTGCTGTGGCTGAGGTGAATTCATATATCCACGAGACTTTCCTCACCGCTTACGCCGATGGTGAGGTAACGGAAATCTTTCCGCACCTTGGCGAGCTGGTTGGCACGGGCGCACCGATTATGAACATTGCTCAAATGGACGACCAATGGGCGAGTTTCAATGTGCGCGAGGATTGTTTGAAGGATTTCTACATCGGGTCGGAATTCGATGCCTACGTTCCTGCCATCGACAGGACGGTAAGGATGAAGGTCAGCTATATGAAGGACATCGGCGACTTCGCGGCTTGGAAGGCCACCAAGGAAACGGGGCAATATGACCTGAAGACCTTCGAGGTGAGGGCCACGCCACTTTCGGCTGTGGGCGACCTTCGCCCAGGAATGAGTGTGATTGTGAAAAAGGAGCACAGGAGATGAGTTTCGGAAAGGGCAACAAGCGGGTGGTTTGGCGCATCGTGCAGCGCGAGGTTGCACGGATGCTTTCGCAGCCGGTCTATCTTTTCTGTATGGTCGTCGCGCCATTGGTGGGCTATGTCTTTTTCACCACTTTGATGGGGAAAGGGTTGCCGGTCGACATCCCTGTGGGCGTGGTCGACGAGGACAACACCGCCATCACGCGGCAGGTGCTTCGCAATCTCGACGCTTTCCAACAAACCGCCATAGTGGAGCAATTCGCCAACTTCGGAGAGGCACGCGAGGCATTGCAACAGGGCAAAATCTACGCCTTCTATTACATCCCTCAAGGTACGACCGAAAAGGCGTTGTCCAGCAAGCAGCCCAAGGTGTCGTTCTACACCAACGCCGCCTACCTGATTCCCGCCTCGTTGGAATACCGTGATATGAAAATGATGGCCGAGTTGGCCTCTGGTGCCATTGCGCGTGAGACGCTTTATGCCAAAGGTTTCACCGACAATCAGGTGATGGGGATCCTGCAACCCATCAAAATGGAAATGCACGCCATCGGCAATCCGGGACTGAACTACTCCATCTATCTTTCCAACATTCTGTTGCCGGCAATGCTGATGTTGCTCATCTTTCAGGTGACGATTTACTCGATTCATAGCGAAGTCAAGGAAGGGACTTCTAAACGCTGGATGGAACTGGCCGAGGGCAATATCCATAAGGCGCTGATGGGCAAGTTGTTGCCTCAGCTTTTGGTGTGGATTGTGATGGGAAGCACCTATCTTGTGCTGTTGTACGCCTATTGGGACTTCCCGTTGAGAAGCGGCCTGTGGCCCATGGCTTTGGCGGCCTTGCTTCTGATACTTGTCTCTCAGGCGTTTGGCGTGTTTTTGTGCGAGTTGTTGCCCTCGTTGCGATGGGCGTTGAGCATCGCCACGCTTTGGGGCGTGTTGTCGTTCCCGATTTCGGGATTCTCGTTCCCCCAAATCGCGTTCCCGGCACCTTTGCGAGCGTTGTCATACTTGTTTCCGTTGCGGCATTATTACCTGATTTATGTCGACCAGGCGCTCAATGGCTTGCCGATGTACTATTCTTACTTGAACTATGCGGCTTTGGTGGCCTTCCTGATTCTGCCATTCTTGCTGCCTAATCGTTTGAAAAAGTGTCTGTTGGAATATCAATATACGAAATGAAATGAAGTGGTTGCATCATATTCTGGAAATCTTTCGCGAGGAATTGCACAACTCGCTTTTCGATGAGGGTGTTATCGTGTTTTTCTTCATCGTGCCGTTGCTTTATCCCTTGCTTTATGCTTATCTTTATGGCAACGAGAGCGTTAGGGAAGTTGCTACCGTAGCGGTCGATTTGGCCAACTCGTCCACAAGTCGTGACTTTTTGCGCAAGGTGGATGCCACAGCGGATGTCGAAATCGTTGGTCATTGTGCCGATATGCAGGAGGCGGTGAACCTCATCCACAAACGCCAAGCCTACTGCCTGATTTACATTCCTGCCGACTTCGACCAAGCCTTGATGGAAGGGCGACAAGCCATCGTCGAACTGTATTCTGATATGGGCAGTTTGTTGTACTACAAGGCGGTGCTGTCGTCGTGTACCGAAGTTTCGTTGGCGATGAACAAGGACATCAAAGCGCAACGGCTGGTGGGCGCGACAGAAAAGCAGGTCTCCACTTTCGCTTATCCCATTGAATATGAGTATGTCCCGATGTTCAACACACAGAATGGCTTCGCCTCATTTCTCATTCCGGCGGTCTTGGTGTTGCTAATCCAGCAGACGATGGTACTGGGCATTGGTATGATGGCAGGGGAGGAGCGCGAGAAGAAACGCCGGGGCATCCTTGAACCGCACGTCATCGGAAAACGGCCCATCGAAATGCTTTTGGGCAAAGGAGCGGCTTATTTGGCTATCTATGTGGTGGTTTCGGCCTATGTCTTTTGTGTGGTGCCGCGCTTGTTCCATTTGGTTCAAATAGGCCATTGGACTGATTTGGTGGCGTTTCTGTTCCCATATCTGTTGGCGTGTGTGTTCTTCAGCATGACCATTTCGGGCATTGCCCATAACCGCGAGGTGTTCATCATTATGTTTGTGTTTGTCTCGGTGCCATTGCTGTTCATTTCGGGCATTTCGTGGCCTTCGTGCGCCGTGCCGCCGTTTTGGAAAGCCGTTTCGTGGTTTTTCCCTTCCACTTTTGGCATCAACGGTTTCGTGAAGATCAGCAGCATGGGTGCCCTGCTTCGTGACGTGCATCCCGAATTGGTTGGCCTTTGGATTCAGGTTGTCGTTTATGGCATCACGGCGTGGTTGGTCTATTATCGGTCATACGGTCGCCACCTGAAGGACATCATCGAGGTGGCTGAGGAGAAATTGCAGGCACGTTGGGCCGAGTACATGTGATTTTGGTGTCATGTACACTCCATGTCCGATAATTCACTACCTTTGCCGAAAAATTCAGCGATGCCCGAAAACATTGAAAAGTTCCTGAACCGCGTGGCCGAAGCCGCCGAAAAAAGTGCTCTTGTGAAAATGACACTGAGCAAGCCCGTCGACAAACGCGACGACTTGCGCAACGTCTACGTGAAACCCGTATTAATAAAGGAAAAGCGACTTTTCGCCTTTACCTATCACTATGAGCGTCGCGACGAAGTGAAAAACTACGATGCTGCTCAAATGGTTGACATTTTGCAGGAAATGCTACCTGCGCGATTCCAAAATGCCGTGCTTTTCACTGTGAATGAAGATGTTACCTTGCTCGTTTCGGCAAAATGCAAGGCCACGTTGCAAACCAAAAAAGTGCAGGAAAACCGCGAACAGAACCTCGACCACGACAAGCATAAAAACCGCCTCATCAATCCAGCCAACCCGTGGTGGTATCAGCTCGGCCTGACCACCCGCGAAGGCAAGATCACTGCCGACATGCAGCACAAGTTCAAGCAGATCTACAAATATGCCGAAATCGTTGAGAGCCTCATCAAGCCGATGAAGTTCGACGGCACGGTCCACATCGCCGACATGGGGGCAGGGAAGGGGTATCTCACTTTTGCCCTCCATGAGCTTTTGACCCAACGCCTGCAAATGGAAGTCGACATCAAGGGCGTGGAAATCCGTCCCGACTTGGTGCTGAAAATCAACGAAATCATCAAGGCCGACGGCTTGAAAGGCTTGGAGTTTGTGGAGAGCAGCATCGAAGCGTATCATCCTGAAAAATTGGACGTTTTGATTGCCCTTCATGCCTGCAACACGGCCACAGATGATGCCATCGCTTCGGGCATCAAGGCTGGTGCCGAATTGATTGTTTGCGCCCCGTGCTGCCACAAGCAGATCAGGCAGGAGATGGAACGTTCGGGCCGTTTCGACGCCATCACGCGCTACGGCATATTCCTTGAACGTCAGGCCGTGATGATTACTGACACCATCCGCGCCTTGGTTTTGGAGTATTTCGGCTACAAGACCCAAGTGATGGAATTCATCGAGATGGAACACACGCCAAAGAACGTGCTGCTCGTCGGCAGAAAAACATCGAAAAACGCGAAAGACCCGAAAATTGCCCAGCAAATCGCTGACTTGAAGGCGCGATACGGCATTGAAAGCCATTACCTTGAAACTGCATTGGGGTTGAAGTTTTAAATTTCTCTGAAAAAGCACCTTGCATTCAAAAATTCTTCGTATCTTCGCAGACATTTTGAAAACAACAGAATTAATCATCTAAAAATAAGAGAATCATGCAAAACATCGATTGGGCCAATCTTTCATTTGGCTACTACCCAACGAATTACAATGTCCGCTGCTATTATCGCAACGGTCAGTGGGGCGAACTTGAAGTGACCTCCGAAACCAGCATCAACATCCACATGGCCGCCACCTGCCTGCACTATGGCCAGGAGGCTTTTGAAGGCATGAAGGCTTTCCGTGGCAAGGACGGCAAGGTGCGTATCTTCCGCATGGACGAGAACGGCAAGCGCCTGCAAAGCTCTTGCGATGGCATCATGATGGCCAAGCTTCCCATGGAGAAGTTTGAAGAGGCTATCATCAAGGTCGTGAAACTCAACAGCGAGTTCATCCCGCCTTACGAGACTGGTGCTTCTCTGTACATTCGTCCCTTGCTCATCGGTATGGGCGCCCAAGTGGGTGTGAAACCTGCCAGTGAGTATCTCTTCGTGGTCTTCGTGACCCCCGTCGGTCCTTACTTCAAGGGCGGCTTCATGGCCAACCCCTACGTCATCACGCGCAAGTACGACCGTTCGGCCCCGCTCGGCACGGGTATCTACAAGGTGGGTGGCAACTATGCCGCTTCCATGCGTGCCCACGTTGAGGCTTGCCACGGCGGTGAATACGCCTGCGAGTTCTACCTCGACGCCAAGGAGAAGAAATACATCGACGAGGCTGGCGCCGCCAACTTCTTCGGTATCAAGAACGACACCTACATCACGCCTCAGAGCACTTCGATCCTGCCTTCCATCACCAACAAGAGCCTCATCCAAATCGCTGAGAGCTTGGGCATGAAGGTCGAACGTCGTCCTATCCCTGAAGAGGAATTGGCTACCTTCGAAGAGGCTGGCGCATGCGGCACCGCTGCCGTCATCAGCCCCATCTCGCGCATCGACGACCCCGAAACGGGCAAGTCGTACACCTTCGGCAACGGCAAACCCGGCCCGTGGAGCGAAAAGCTGTACAACAAGTTGCGTGGCATCCAATATGGCACCGAACCCGACGAATTTGGCTGGATTACCATCGTTGAGGGCATCTAAACACAGCTTCGCTGAAAACAAAAAATGCGTCACATCAAAGTGGCGCATTTTTTTGTGTCTTGTGTGTTTTGCGATTAGAAGATCAACGCTAACAGCACATACAGCCAGTGGGCTGCGATGCCCGCGCAAAGGCCGCCGATGGTATGCGCTCCGATGGCCTTGCCGATGAGCTTGCGGTAGCCGAGGCTGTCGAGCATGGCGGCGTGCGTGCTGAGGAAACCGCTCCAGCACATGCCGATGGCCGTGAACACGGCGATGGCGTTGTTGTCGATGATGCCTTGGGTGATGAAACGCGGCACCAAGCCGATGGCGGCACCCACCGCGCCGAGGGCGGTCATCGGGAACGAGATTAAGGCACCGTCCTTGAAGCCGAAGAGCCAGTCGAAGATGAAGTTGACCTTGTTGGCCAGCCAGCTGATGACGGGCACGCCCTCGTAGGCCACACCCATGTATTCGCCGTTTTCGCCAGAAGGTCCGAAAGTGAGCATCATCACGATGGTGGAGATGCACAGCACGCCTGGGATGATGGCGAAGCCGATGCCTACGCCGTCCTTGCCGCCGTCCAAAAGCGAATTGAGGAAACGCATGAACACGCCACCCTCGCTCTTGAAGGTGATTTGCTGCTCGTCGCCACCAAACTCCTCGTCGACCGGACTGTCAAGTTCGGGGAAGGTCTTCAAGGTGGAGCGTTGCATCAGCCTTGTGCTGACGATGCTGCCGATGACGGCGCCGGCCACGCCGACCAAGGCACCCTTGCCGAAGCCGAGACCCGTCATAAAGGCCACCACGACCAAGCCCATGCCGAAAGCCGTCCCGAAGTTGGTGAGCGAAACGAGCTGGTATTTCTTGAAGTAACGGTTGAAGTTCTTGTCGTGCGCGAGGGTGATGATGGCGGGGTTGTCGCTCAAGAAGGTCATCACTGCGCCCAAGGCAGCCACACCAGGCAGGTTGTAGAGCGGCTTCATCAATGGACGAAGCATGTTTTCGAGCAGGCGCACCACGCCAAACTCGGTCAAGAGCTTGCTGATTGCACCCATCAGTACGCAGATGGCCATGATGTAGAACACGGTCTCAAGCAGCAGGTGATAGGCTGTTTGCATGAAGGTGTTCAGCATCTTGGGCAGGGTCATCTTATAGGCCAACAGCCCAAAGAAGGCGAAGAAGACGATGAGGAAAATGATGGCCTCAACGCTTCGTTTTGTGGTGAAAGTCAAGGGTTTCTTCAGCTTCTCCTCAAAGCGTTTGAAGAGCTTTTCCACCCTGTGGTGATAGTCGAGGGTGCTACGTTTTTCGGTGTCGTATTTCGTTTTTGCCATGGCAGATTATTTTTTCGTGAATGCGTGGAGCAAATCGACCTTCCAAGTCAGGCCGAGGTTGGCTTGCAACTTGCTGATGCCGTCGCTGTTGGTGTGTGAAGCGCATAGATGAAGGCGTAAACTTCTGTCGCTGAGGGGGTAGAACTCAAAGCCGAGACTCTCGAAGTTCACCTTCTTGCCAGGAACAACATATTGGTCGTAGGCTTCGGTGTTGGGCAGTTGGGCGCGGTTGTAGTCGTAGCCCGCCTTGGCGAACACAATCCATTTGTCGCCAATGTCGACCCCGATGCCGAAGATGGCGGTGAGGTCTTGGCCGAAGAACAGCTCTTGTTGGAAGGATGCGCGGTTGGTGACGTCCAGATACATCTCTACGCCATTGAATTGCAGCTTGTTGCCCAGAGCAATATAGTTGATGTACTTGCCTGGTTGGTACTCGATCATGTTGACGGAGTAGGTCGTCTTGAAATGTTCGAAATTGCCGTACCACATCAGGTTGAAGGCATACATGCTTTGCATGGCCTGATTGATGAAGGGCGAGTTGCACACCTGGAAGAGCACGTGGTTCTTGCCCGCGTTGTCCTTGAAGTTGATGGATGCGCCCACCTCGTAGCAGCACACGGTGTTCCAAAACTCGGTGCCGTAGTAGATGTCGATGGGGTTGGTGTCGTATTCCCAGCCACCGATGGCCACGACTTGCTTACCTGCCGAGAGGAACAGGTTGTCGGTGAAGTTCCAGTTGAGGTAAGCCCAGTCGGTGCCTTGGAAGAAGGTGTTGGCGAAGCCGATGTTGGGCGCGTTGATGCGCTGGCGCAGGTGGTAGCTGAACTTCTGGCCGATGGTGCCGTCCAAGGCCACGACCAAGTATTTGCCCGCGAACCCGTGGTCCCACGAAGGCGCAACGGTGTCGTGCTCAGGATGATAGTCGACGGTGAAGTCGGCGCGGGTGCTCAGTTGAAGGTTGTCTAAGGTGATGAAAGGCTTCTTGTCTTGCGAAAAGGCCTGCAAGAAGCAGAAAAGGCCAAAGAATGTGATGAGTAACGCTTTTCTCATATGCTTTTGGATTTTGCGGCAAAAGTACGGAATAAAAGCGTTGGAAAAGGCATTTGTATAAACAAAAAAGCGGGGTGGAATTGCTCCATCCCGCTTTTTGAGGCTTCGGGGATTGAAATCGCCCGATGAATTTTGGTCGTCCTTTCAGGACTTTACCCGATTTCGATGGTCTGAATGGCCTGCTTCTTCTCTTCCGTGGTCACCTTCGGGATGACGATGTCCAAGATGCCGTTTTCGACCTTGGCGCTGATTTGCTCCTTGTGGATGTCCTCAGGCAGCATCACCGTCTGGCGGAAGTGCTCCACCGAGAACTCGTGGCGCAGGTAACGCACATCGTTGTTCTTCTCCTCGTGCTTGGTTTCCTTGGTCATCTCGACGACCAGGTTGCCTTCTTGGTCGATGCTCAACTTCACGTCATCCTTGGTCAGACCGGGGATGCAGAGCTCGAGTTTGTAGTTGTCCTTCGTCTCCATGATGTTCATGCGAGGCGTTGAATACGTGTTGTCGTTCCAGTTCATCAGTTCGTTGAACAGAGTCGGCATAAAGTCTTGGTTTCTTCTAGTTACTAACATGGTTTTGATCTCCTATTTTTTTATTGTTTGACTTATTTGTTCTAGTTGTGCAGGGACTCACGTCGCCTGCTTATTGGCTGTCGTCCCTTCGGGACTTTGCGTCGTCGGTTGTCGTCGGGGATTGAAATCGCCCGTTGACATCTGGACGTCCTTTCAGGACTTAGCGTCCGTCCTTTCGTTCGGACGACTCCACATAGTCAAATTCTTTGCCAAGGCCAAAAAGAGGCCAAAACCATTGTTTTTGCTGACAAAATTTCCGAATTCATGTCGTTTTGGTTGATTTTTGCTGACAAAAATTCCGATAATTAGTTGTTTTGCATCCCATCGGGATGCTCGTTCGGTAAAACCAACCATAAAAGCTGTATGCATTCCGTTATGGATGTGCCTTTTTTCCGTACTTTTGCCGCCTCAAAATTTGAGACTGAGTCATGGAGGAGAAACTTTTCAATAAGAATTATTTGTGCCTTTGCGCGGCCAACTTCTTGTTTTTCTTTTCGTTCTATCTGCTGTTGCCCGTGCTGCCTTTCTTCATCATGGAGAAATTCGAGGCGGGCAATGCGGTGATTGGCACGGTCATTTCGTGTTATACCTTGGCCACCCTTGTCGTGCGGCCTTTTTCAGGCTACATGATGGATACTTTCAAGCGCAAGCCCTTGTATCTCTTGGCCTTGTCGATATTCACGGCGGTGTTTGTGGGCTATCTCTTTGCGGCTACCATCACCTTATTAATAATTGTGCGCATCGTGCATGGTTTGGCTTTTGGCCTCACTTCGGTGGGTGGCAACACTTTGGTCATCGATGTGGTGCCGTCGGAGCATAGGGGAGAGGGCATCGGCTATTTCGGCGTGGCCAACAACATCGCCATGGCGGTCGGTCCGATGACGGGACTTTTTGTTTATGAACACTTTAGCTTCAATGCCATCTTCATAGGTTGCATGGCTTGCAGTCTGTTGGCGGCTTTGTTTGCTTCAAGGATTCAGACTAAAGTAAGGCCGCCCGTCAAGCGTCCGCCCATTTCGTTGGACCGTTTCATCTTGATCAAAGGATTGTTGGCAGGTGTGTCGTTCACCTTGTTGGCCTTTGCCTACGGACAGATTTCCAACTATATCGCCCTCTATGCCAAGGAGATGGGCCTGACCATCAGCAGTGGCTTGTTCTTCACGGTGTATGCCGTCGGCCTTATCGCTTCGCGTTTATTCGCCGGTAAGATGGTCGACAGGGGCAAGGTGACGCAGACCATCACTTTAGGCTTGGGTATGGTCGTTTTGGCCATGTTTGGCTTGGGCATGTGCCATCATTTCACTGCGTTGGGGCCTGAGTATACGGTGGCGGCTTTCCTCACGATTGCCGTTTGCTGTGGTTTGGGTTTTGGCGCGGCCTTTCCTGCCTTCAATGCCTTGTTCATCAACCTCGGCACCAATGCGCAACGCGGCACAGCCACTTCCACCTACTTGACTACCTGGGACTTGGGTCTCGGTATCGGCATTTTCTCGGGCGGTATGCTTTCGGAGCATTTTTCGTTCTCGGCGGCCTATCTCGTCGCCGATGTGGTGGTTTTGGTGTCGCTCATCTTTTTTGTTATTGTCGTGACGCCTCATTATCAGAGGAATAAATTGAGATAGGAGATATTTATATGGACGCAAGATTTCGGGAATCGGAACGCGAGACTTTATGCAATGTTCTGCTGCGGGATGCTTTAATGATTGATGCTCCGTTCATTGCTCGTGTGGTATTGGCGGGCCTCGACTTACTCGACATGGACGAGGCTATGTCGGAAGAGCAGCGCCCGTTTTTCAATCACTTGGTTGACATTTGCGGGATGGACGACACCTTGTATAGTTACCGCCACACCCGCATCGCCGAGGTGGATGGCATGGCAGTTGGTGCCTTGGTGGCTTACGATGGCGTTCCTTACGCCGAGATGCGAGCCAAGACCTTTGGCCTCGTGCAGCAGGTCTCTGGCATGGATCTGTCAAAAAACGCGATGGAGGCAGGCCCCGGAGAATTCTATCTCGATAGCATGGCCATTCTCCCCGAATATCGCGGTCATGGCATCGGCCATGCTCTGATGCGCGACCGAATGGAATGGGCTTTCAGGAATGGTTTCAAGGCGGTTACGTTACTCGTCGACAAGGATAAGCCGCGCCTTCAGGCGTATTATGAGAGCTTAGGCTTTGTGTCGGTGGGCGAGATGTTCGTGTTTGGGGCGTGGTACTGGAAGCTATGTTGCATGTCTTCGACACGCTGAGTGCGAGCGCCAGCTACGTTGTTTTTTCGCTTTTTTGCTTGGTAAAGACGATATTTTCCCTACCTTTGTGCCAACAAAACTTGTTGAAAATGAAAAAACTGTTCTTTATCTCATTCCTCCTGCTGGCTCTCCAGATGAGTGCTCAGCAAATGCTCGTTGGCACCTACAACATCCGCTACAAGGCTTGGAACGACAGTGTTCAGGGTAACCAATGGCAGAAGCGCTGCCAAGTGATTTGCGACCAAGTCAATTTTATGGCTCCCGACCTCTTCGGGGCGCAAGAGGTGCTGTGGGTACAACTCCAAGACATGCTCAAAGGCCTTGATGGCTACGACTTCATCGGCATCGGGCGTGACGATGGCAAACAAGGCGGCGAGTTTGAGCCGATTTTTTACAAGAAAGACAAATTCCAGCTCCTCGACCACGGTGACTTCTGGCTGAGCGAAACGCCTGAGAAGCCAGGATTGGGCTGGGACGCGGCCTGCGTCCGCATTTGCACTTGGGGCAAGTTTGCCACGAAAACGGGCGAACAGAAACGCCACGGTCTCTTCAACCGCAGGAAAAAAGATAAGCACATCGAGTTTTATTACTTCAACCTCCACATGGACCATGTGGGCGTGGTGGCCCGTCGCGAGGCGGCCAAGTTGGTCGTCCAACGCATCCGCGAGATGGCCGACGGCTATCCCGTCATCCTCACTGGCGACTTCAACGTGGACCAAACGAATGAAGTTTATTCGATTTTCACGAAGTCGGGGCTGCTGAAGGACAGCTATGAGGCCGCCCGAATCCGCTTCGCAGAGAACGGCACGTTCAACAACTTCAAGCCGGAATTGCTTACCAACAGCCGCATCGACCATGTGTTTGTCTCGCCTCAGACCCATGTCGAGGCTTACGGTGTCTTGACCGACAGCTACTGGACCCGCGATGACGTCGACGATGCCCTCAAAGGCACCGATGCCCCACAGGAAATTTCTTTCGACTCTTGCACACGCCGCAATCCTTCCGACCATTATCCGGTGTTTGTGAAGTTGAAACTTTGATGTTTTTGTCACAAAACCTTCAAAACTATAAAAATATTTTTTTTAGAAGTAGAGAAAGCAGCCAACAGGCCTGCTTTCTGGCGGCTACCCGGTTGGGTGCCGCCTTGGTTGGTTAATGGCTTTGTGGGTTTTGGAAGTTTTGTTTTCTTCTTACTTCGCTCCAAGTCTGTAGCACCACTGAAATGATAATCAGTGCAATACCGATGCAGAAAGAGAAATTCAATTCCTTGTACTCGCTGAAGATGAACATCGAAAGGATGATGCTGTAAACAGGCTCCAAATTGTAGGTCAGGTTGACGGTGAATGCCGGAATCTTCTGCAAGACAATGATTTGCAGCAGGCAAAGCCCAATGGTACAAATGACTACCATGAAAGCCAGATAAGCATAGTCCATTCCGACGGGATAAATGCGCCCGACGGGGATGAACATATTATATAAAGGTATGAGGCAAGTCAGGCCGATGAGACCGCCCACCATCTCCCAAAGCAGCATGTTCTTGGCCTCGTAATGTTTGCCAACCCTTTGGTTTGCAATGGCAAACAGCGCATAGATTGCCGACGATATTACCCCAAAAACGATGCCCAAGCGATAGCGCGAATCGAAGTGGAAGATGAGATAGATGCCGAGGATGGTGAGCAGGCTGAAAAGGAATTCCCTTGCCGAGAAACGGTGTTTGTTGACGATGGGTTCGAACAATGCCGTGAAAAAGCCCACCAACGAGAAACACACCACCCCGATGCTGACGTTGCTCGCCTTGATGGAGGCATAGAAAAACACCCAATGCAGGCAAAGCAACATGCCCACGCCGCCCATCTGCAAAACGTCCCCGAATTTGTACCGTTGTAGGGACGCACCGCGTGCGTCCGTTCCACCGCGTGCGTTTGTTTTCAACAATCCACCAACCCGCAAATACAAAAACATAATCACCGCCGCAGCCGCCATGCGCCACCATACCAAAATGGCTGAATCCAAGGTAATCAGGCGGCCCAAAACGCCCGTGAATCCGGCGATGAAGACGGAGAGATGCAGCAGGAAATAGTCTTTTTTCATGGTTTCCTCCGTTGGCGCACGGCCTCAAAAGTGACGATGGCGGTGGTCACCGACACGTTGAGCGAGTCGGCGATGCCGTTCATGGGGATGATGATGTTTTGGTCGGCGGCCTCGACCCAGGCATCAGAGATGCCTGTGGCCTCGGTGCCCATCACGAGGGCTGAGGCCTTGCGGAAGTCGGCATCAAGATAGTCGATGGAGGCTTTGAGGTAGGTGCAATAGATAGTTATATTGTTTTCTTTCAGCCATTTGATACATTCCTCAGTAGAGCAGGCATAAACAGGAACACTGAAAATACACCCGATGCTGGCACGGATGGCGTTGGGATTAAACAAATCGGTGGCAGGGTCGGCCACGATGACGGCATCCACGCCTGCCGCATCTGCGGTGCGCATCACGGCACCGAGGTTGCCGGGTTTTTCCACCGTTTCCAACACGATAATCAAAGCGTCTTTCCGTGGCTTAAACTCGTTGAGGCTCTTGTATTTGGGTATGGCCACTGCCAACAGCCCGTCGCTGCCTTCGCGGTAGGCTATTTTCTCAAAGACCTCTTCCGAAACGGTTTCTGTAAAAGTCGCTTTCACCTTGATAGGCTCGCGCAGAAGTGCCTCGCACACATAGAGTTGCTCTATCTCGAAGCCGCATTTCTGGGCGCGTTCAATCTCGCGCTGCCCCTCAATGAGGATGCGGTTTTGCTCGCGGCGCTCCGAGGCTTTTTGCAGGCGCACGAGGTTCTTTATCTTTTCGTTGGTTTTGCTGGTAATCATGGACTTAGGACTTGGGACTTGGAATATGGGACTTGGTCTTCATCTGCGAAAACACCAATCCGAGCACGACCAACACGATGCCGATGATCTTGTTCACCGTCAGTTCCTCCTTGATGATGAAATAGCTGAAAATGGCGGTGAAGACGGGTATCAAGTTGGTGTAGACGTTGGCTTTCGAGGCACCGAGTTTGCTGTAGGCGAAGGCCCAAAGGGAGTAGGAAATCGCGCTGCAAAACACACCCAAGCAAACCAACGGTACAATGTAATCTTTCACATTGCCGAAATTCGATGGTTCGAATTGCTCCATGATGAGGACTAACGGGATGAAATAAATCATGCCGATGATGTTTTGCACCCAAGTGATGGTCAAGGGTTTATAGAGTTTTGTCAGTCTTATCAAGGCGATGGAATAGCCCACGGCGACCAACACGGTGATGCTCAAGAAGATGATGCCTTTGGGTGAGGCGGTGAGCTCGAGATTCTTGTTCAACAGCATGACGATGACACCGACGAACGACACGACGAGTCCGACGATGTTCATCGGCGAAAGGTGTTCCTTGAGGAAGATTCTTGCTGCGATGGGTGTCACCAACGGAATCATCGCGACGATGGCCGAGCCGATGATAGGGGAGGTGTTTTTCAGGCCGTAGCCCTCGAAGATGAAGTAGAGGAACGGCTCGAACATGGCCGCCAAGGCGAACAGACCTAAATGTTCCTTTTTGACTTTCTCGTTGAGACGGAAGGCGAAAAGAATGGCCGTGAAGAAGATGGTGGCCACCACGAGGCGCAGGAAGATTGTGGCCGTAGGATTCAGGTTTTCATAGACTTGTGTCGACCAAACGAACGAAATGCCCCAGAAAATCATGGCGACGACGCCAGCAAGATGGACTAAATAATTCTTGTTTTTCATGCCGCAAAATTACAAAATCTGCCAAAATTTCCGAATTTTGCAGCGGAACAATTGTTGATTGCCTCCTAAGTATGGAAGAAAAACAAGAACGCAAGAAGTTTTTGGGGAGCCTCATCCTGCCGCTTATCCTCGTGGCACTGATGTGGTTAGTGAAGGTCATTGAGGTCTCTACGGGGGTCAGTTTTTCCCGTTGGGGTGTCACGCCTCACACGTTGCACGGGTTGGTGGGCATCCTCACTTTACCATTCCTCCATGCCGATTGGCAGCATCTGATGTCGAACTCCGTTCCAATCCTTGTTTTGGGCACGGCCTTGTATTATTGCTACCCATCGTTGGCCAACCGTGTAGTGCTCATTACCTACCTCGCCAGCGGACTGCTCACTTGGTGTATTGGCAACCCCGACACGACCCACATCGGGGCCAGTGCCTTGGTTTATGGCCTCAACCTGTTCCTCATCGTGAGTGGTTTCATCCGTGGCAACCGTCTGCTCATCGTCATTTCGCTCATCATGGTTTTTCTTTATGGTAGCTTCGTGTGGGGCATGATACCGGAACTTGCGAGGCTGCAAAACATCTCGTGGGAGGGCCACCTCAGCGGCGCATTGGTTGGTGTGTTGCTGGCTTTCTTCTTGAGGAAGGAAGGCCCGCAAAAAGAGGTGTACCATTGGGATGAGGACGATGAGGAAACAGCCTCTCCTCAGACGGATTCAGATGGATTGCCTGCCGATGCTCCGACCGATGCGGAATCGAACGAGAAGCCCTACTGGGACGTGCCTACGCCCAGCGATGATGAGCTGACGGTGCGCTACCGTTTTAGGTATTAGACAGCAGCCGCCAGATACTCCACAATCGTGTTCGCGATGTATTGCTGTCCTTTCACGTCGGGATGCCATTGGTCCTTGTGGATATCATGCAAATCGATGCAATCCACTCCGTAATGGCTCGAAATGTGATGAATGGATTCGATGAAAGCGTCGCGCCTTTCAACGGGAATGCTGCCCGATCCTAAATGCATGTCAATCAAGAAATAGAGTTTTGCATTGGGATGCTGTCGTTTCAGGTAGTCATAAAGGTAGGCCAAAGCGGGGCGGAAGGAGCAAAGCTGTTCCTCGGTCCAGCCGGAATAGATGTAGTCGCCCAAAGACACAACAGTACCGTCGGCATTGTGGGCGCAGGCATCGTTGGTGGCCCCAAAGATGAAAATCACATCAGGTTGGCCCAAATTGTCCATGCGACGGATGAAAGAATGGGGACCGTAATAATTTGCATAATTATAATTGCATACCAAAGAGCCTGAGAATGAGTTGTTTTTGTCCAATATCCATTCCTTTTTCCTGGCCAGGATGTTCCACCACATTTGTTCGGGTTCTGTAACGCCAATGGCGTCATAATGATATGCATCGTTGGTATCAGGGTCCAAAGTGCCTTCAAGTGCTGAATAACTGTCGCCCAAGACAGAGAAAGTGATGGTTTCGGGTTCGTCGGGAGTCTTGGTGCAGGCCGACATCATAGCGGCAAAAACTAAAAGCATGATGGTTGATAATCTTTTCATAGTCAATTAATTATAATCATTTCTGTTCTTCTGTTCATGGCGCGGTGCTCGTCGCTGTCGTTGGGCACCAAAGGATTTGTCGCACCATAGCCCTTTGCAGTGAGGCGGCTCGCGTCGATGCCGTTGGCGATTAGGGCTTGCCTGACTGCTTCGGCACGGTCGGTCGAGAGCTTCAGGTTGTAACTCTCGCTGCCCATGTTGTCGGTGTGGCCGGCAAGTTCCACCTTGAGCATGGGGTTGCGTTGCAGGAAGTCGGTCAGCATCGTGATGCCGTTTTCCGAATCTTGCGTTAGGGCGGAGCTGTTGTATTCGAATTGGATGTTCTGGAGGACGAGGGCGTCGCCAGGGTTCAGTTCGATGACGTCGACCGTCGAGAGGTAGTTGGCCGAGTCGGAACGGATTTCCTCGGGCAGCTCGAAGGTGTAGATGTCGTAGCCGCCTCGCCCGTTTTCGCGTTGCGATGAGATGAAAGCGGTCCTGCCGTCGGCGGCCACGAAGAAGTTGATTTCGTCGCCACTCGTGTTGATGGGGAAGCCTAAATTGACGGGTTCTTGCCATTGCCCTTCTTCGTTTCTTCGGCTCACGAACAGGTCGAAGCCGCCCATGCCGATGTGCTTGTCCGACGAGAAATAGAGCGTCCGTCCGTCGGGATGCAGGAAAGGCGCCATTTCAGAGCCTTTGCTGTTGACGGGTTCGCCAATGTTTTGTGGCTCGCCCCATGTGCCGTCGACATTGCGTTCCGAACGATAGATGTCGGCGTTGCCATTGCGCCGCGACACGAAGAACAATTCGCGACCATCGGCGCTTATGCAGGGCTGCGATTCCCAACTGTCGGTGTTGACGCTGCCTTTCAGCTTTTGTGGCATTGTCCAAATACCATCTTGATATTCAGATATATACAGGTCGCAACCACTGTTGCGTCCCCAGCCGCAGCCGGTCAGGTATAGCTTTTTGCCGTTGGCGGAGATGAAGGCAGCTCCCGGGTCGATTTCATCGGGAAAGTCGGCAAACGAAAGGTGCTGTGGCTCACTCCATTGCTCACCGTCCCATTGCGCAGTCATCAGAAACTCCTTTTGGTAGCCGTTCCCGACGGGCATCTTGCGTGTGAAGAGCAGTTGCGATCCGTCGAACGAAAGCATGTTGACATATTCGTCATTCCCCGTGTTGACCGTAGTGCCTAAGATTTCAGGCTCAAACGCCACAGGGTGACTTGTGGCCTGGTCGCGGAACGTGGCCAATTCGAGCATTTCGGCCACAGTGGCGTTGTTAGCGGCATTCCCAAGTCGTTTTGACTGGTACCATCGCAGCAGGGCGATTTCGCGCTTATAGGACCCCCGCTTGTCGTAAATCCTCGAAAGGGTTATGGCGGCTGGCGGAAACAGCATCGAGTCGGAGGCCAAGGCGTTCTCGTAGCCCAATAAGGCCAAGTCGTAGTCCTTCGTCTCCATCCCGATTTCGCCTTCCAAGAGCCAGGCTTCGGCATAGTTGGGGTCCTCGACGACGGCCTTGAGCAGCTGCTGGTGTGCCTTGGCGTAGTCGCGTTTCATGAAAGCGGCTTCGGCGGCCTCGTATGCCTTCACCGCCTTTTTGGGGTGTTGGGCAAATAGCGGGCCGGCGCAAGTCAGCAAGAACAGGAAAAACGCGAGCCTTTTCATCTTTTGCCGTGTTTTTCGATCCATTTCCTGAAGTCAACTTCAAACACCCTCGCCGTGAATGACTTTAAGGTCTCCGACGTAACATAGCATCGGCCATCGTCGAAGAAACAGATGCCTTCGGTTTGTGCGCCAGTGAGTTGCGGCATCTCAAACCGCCTGTGCGAAAGCCTCACGCCATTTTCCTCAAAGTCGAAGATGAGGTATATGAAGGGTTTCCAAATCGTCTTTACATAGCCTACCAATACCAATATGTGGCTTTTCCTGTCGTAGTCGGCACCGGTAATCAGGCCTTGCGAATCGAAGCCGTTGACCACCTCGGCAACTTGCTTTCCAGGCTTTTTAGAGAGGCGATAGAGGCGTGTGGTGCCCGACGACCAGCCTTTGCTGAAAAGGTAAAGGTTGTCGTCGGTGGCAAACATGGCCTCGCAGTCGAAGTCGTGCACCTTGCGCTTGTCGAACTCGGTTTGGTCGCCGAAGCTGAAATTGATGGAGTCGACCTTAAGGGTGGCATCGCCTGAATCGGGAATGGAAGAGATTGGTAAGATAAAGATTTTCAGGTCTTTGCGGTTGCCCCTGTTGTTGCCGAAATCGCCGATGTAGACGTTTTCGCCGTCGGAGCAAACGTCCTCCCAGTCCTTGTTTTTCACGTTGGCCAAAGTCACCTTTTGGGTGATTTTGAAGGTGGTCGTGTCGATGCCGTAGAGGATGGGTTTGCCGCCACTGTCGTTGTGGGTCCAGAGGCGACCGTTGTGGAAGAAAATCCCAGAGGTCTCGCTGACTTCCTTGGGCAGCTCCGACTTGAGTGTGGGGACGAAGAATGGGGAGTAGCCAGCCTCGCTTTGCGCCTTCGCAAACGTCATGGCCGACAGCAAAAGCAGTGTGATGAGGATCCCTTTTTTCATGGAAAAACGATTTAAGGTGCAAAACTACAAAAAAAGTACGGATTGCGCAAAAAAAGGGACTGCCGAAAAAACCGACAGTCCCACTCCCATTAAAACAAAAAACAATGAAAAATCTTATTTCGGATAGACCTCGCCCTTGGCTGCCTTGAGGGTGTTTTGCAGCAGCGAGACGATGGTCATCGGCCCCACACCGCCTGGAACAGGGGTGATGTGTGAGGCCACTTTGTAGACTTCTTCGTAATCGACGTCGCCCATGATTTTGTAACCTTTCGGGCTGGTCGGGTCTTCGATGCGATGGATGCCCACGTCGATGATTACGGCACCAGGCTTCACCATGTCGGCAGTCACAAAACCTTGCTTGCCGATGGCGGCTACGAGGATGTCGGCCTGACGGGTGATTTCGGGCAGGTTCTTGGTGCGGCTGTGGCACAATGTGACAGTCGAGTCGATGCCCTTGCGCGACATGAGGATGGCCATAGGCGTACCTACGATGTTGGAACGGCCAAGGACGACCACATTCTTGCCAACGGTCTCAATGCCAGAGCGCTTGATGAGTTCCATGATGCCGTTGGGCGTGGCGGGAATGTAGCAAGGCTGACCAAGTTGCATACGGCCAGCATTGACACTCGTGAAACCATCAACATCTTTCTTGGGGTCGATGGCGCTGATGACCTTGTCCTCGTCGATGTGCTTGGGCAGGGGCAGTTGGATGATGTAGCCGTCGATTTCGGGGTCGTTGTTGAGGAATGCCACCAAGTCGAGCATTTCCTTTTCGGAGGTGCTCTCAGGCAGGCGATATACCGACGAGGTCATGCCCACCGAGTGGCAGGCTTTCTCTTTCGAGGCCACGTATGTCTTGCTGGCGCCGTCGTCGCCCACGATGACAGCGGCCAAATGCGGAGCGGCAATGCCGTGGTCGATCATGTCAGCCACCTCAGCGGCGATTTCCTTCTTTATCTGTTCGGAGATGAGTTTTCCGTCTATGATTTTGTTGTCCATATTTTTAGTTGTTTTGTGTTTGTCCCCACACTGCGCTGCGCTTGTATGGGGTTAATAAGGTATTGCCCCCTCGGGGCAAGGTTGATTACTTTCTTTTCAAATTATTGGCCATGCGCATCAGTTTCTTTCCACCGCCGGTGGTCATCATGCGCATCATCTTCGAGGTCTCCTCGAATTGCTTGACGAGGCGGTTCACTTCAACGATGCTGGTGCCACTGCCATCGGCGATGCGCTTGCGACGCGTGCCGTTCAAGAGTTTCGGGTTCTCGCGTTCTTGCGGCGTCATCGAGTAGATGATGGCCTCGATGCTCTTGAAAGCATCGTCGTCGATTTCCTCGCCTTTCAGGGCCTTGTCCATGCCAGGAATCATGCTGGCCAAGTCCTTCAGGTTACCCATCTTCTTGATTTGTTGGATTTGCTTCAGGAAATCGTTGTAGTTGAATTCATTTTTGGCCAACTTTTTCTGCAACTTGCGTGCTTCCTCCTCATCGAATTGCTCTTGGGCGCGTTCCACGAGGCTGACGATGTCGCCCATGCCAAGGATACGGTCGGCCATGCGCTTGGGATGGAACACATCGAGGGCGTCCATCTTCTCGCCGATACCGACGAACTTGATGGGCTTCTCGACCACCGTGCGGATGGTGAGGGCAGCACCGCCACGGGTGTCGCCGTCCAGTTTGGTCAGCACCACGCCGTCGAAGTCCAAGCGATCGTTGAAGGCTTTGGCCGTGTTGACCGCATCCTGACCCGTCATGGCATCCACCACAAACAAGGTTTCATGCGGCTTCACCGTCTCCTTGATTCGTGCGATTTCGTTCATCATCTCCTCGTCGACGGCCAAACGACCGGCAGTATCGATGATGACCACGTTCTTGCTTTGCCTCTTGGCGTATTCGATGGCGTTTTGGGCAATCTGAACGGGATTCTTGTTGCCGTCTTCGCTATATACCTCAACTTCAACCTGTTGCCCCAGCACCTTCAACTGCTCGATGGCGGCAGGACGATACACGTCGCCGGCCACCAAAAGCACCTGTTTGCTGCGCTTGCGTTTCAGGTAGGAGGCCAATTTGGCAGAGAAAGTGGTCTTACCCGAACCTTGCAGACCTGCAATCAGGATGATGCTTGGCTGGCCTTTCAGGTTGATGTCGACGGCATCGCCGCCCATCAGTTCGGCCAGTTCGTCGTGCACGATCTTGACCATCATCTCGCTCGGCTTCACCGAGGTAAGAATCTCTTGGCCAAGGGCTTTCTCCTTGATATTGTTGGTGACATCCTTGGCAATCTTATAGCTGACGTCGGCATCCAGGAGGGCGCGACGGATCTCTTTCATCGTGTCGGCCACGTTCACCTCGGTGATATAAGCCTGTCCTTTAAGGACTTTGAAAGAGCGTTCTAGTTTTTCGCTTAAACCTTCAAACATAATCTCAAAATTTGGGCGCAAAGATAGGAAATATTGTTGATTGTTGAGTTGTTTAATCGTTTAATTGTTGGATTGGATGCTTGCAATGAGATTTTCAGTATTTTTGCGCGTTTTTAAATCATGAAGCTATGATTAGGGAAAACCTCGAAAAAATCAGGGCGACATTGCCCGAAACGGTGACTTTGGTCGCCGTCAGCAAAACCAAGCCTGTCAGCGACTTGCAGGAAGCCTACGATGCCGGCCAACGCATTTTCGGCGAAAACCACGCCCTCGAAATGCGCGACAAGCACGAAGCCTTGCCCAACGACATCCAATGGCACTTCATCGGCCACTTGCAGACCAACAAAATCAAATACATCATCCCCTTCGTGACGCTCATCCACAGCATCGACTCGGCCAACCTTTTGGAAGCCGTCAACAAGGAAGCCGCGAAGCACGACCGCGTGGTGGATTGCCTGCTGCAATTCCACATCGCACAGGAAGAAACCAAATTCGGTTTGGATATGACCGAAGCCCGACAACTGCTTGATTCGGAAGCGTTCAAGCAAATGCAAAACGTCCGCATCTGCGGCGTGATGGGCATGGCCACCTTCACCGACGACGAAGCCGAAGTGCGCAAGGAATTCAAGCATCTGAAAGAAATATTCGAAACGCTGAAAACCGATTATTTCGCCGACCAGCCGCAATTCAAGGAAATCTCGATGGGCATGTCGGAAGACTATCCGATTGCCGTCGAGGAAGGCGCAACGCTCGTCCGTGTGGGAAGCAAGATTTTCGGCGCCAGAAATTACAATGTTTAACCTAGACAACAAGTGGAATCTTTAATACCTGTATTATTATTGGCCCTCGGCTTTGTCGCCCTCATTTTGGGCGCCAACTGGCTCGTCAACGGGGCCACCAGCATCGGCATCAGGGCGAAATTAAGCCCCCTCATCATCGGCCTTACCATCGTGGCCTTCGGCACCTCGCTGCCCGAAATGATCGTCAACATCTTTTCGTGCGCCAAAGGCAGTCCGGGCCTCGCCATCGGCAACATCATCGGGAGCAACACGATGAACATTTTGCTCATCTTGGGCGTGAGCGCCATCATCTGGCCCATCGACGTGAGCCGCATCTCCATCCGTCGCGACATTCCAGTGGGGTTCTTTGCCACCCTCATAATCGCACTAATGGCCAACGACTTCTTCATGAGCAAAGACCAGATTATCGATGTCAACTGGATGGAAGGCATCGTTTTGTTGGTCTGTGGCTTAGCCTATTTGATGCTCACCGTGCTGAAAAAGTCACCCGACGACCCCGTCGAAGAAACGCAAGAGGCCATGCCTTGGGGCAAGACCATACTTTCGCTATTGGTAGGCATTGTTGGCCTCTACCTTGGTGGCGAGCTTGTGTCGCGCAATGCCCAAATCCTGGCTCGTAACTGGGGCATGAGCGAAAGCACCATCGGCCTCACGGTGGTTGCCACGGCCACCTCGTTGCCCGAATTGATTACTTCCATCGTTGCGGCTACGAAGAAAAACTCTGGCATTGCCATCGGCAATGTATTGGGCTCCAACATCTTGAACATTTTCATCGTGTTGGGTATCAGTGCGCTCATCACACCGTTGCCCTTCGATCCGTTGATGAACAAACAGCTGATGATTCTCTTTGCGGCCAACATTTTGATGCTCTTGTTCGTGTTTACTGGCAAAGGACGGAAAATCTCCCGTTGGGAAGGAACCTTGCTCACCTTGGGCTATGTGGGGTTCATGTGGTTTTCGTTGGCGATGCAATAAAAAAGTAGAGACGTAGCGCGCTACGTCTCTACATGGTTTTTAGCTACCAATACGATTATCAATCAGCCAGTTGGAAGGCAGTCTTCACAGCTTCGTAGCTGCTATAGTCGACATCGCTGCGGTGGCTGTAGACCGACGCTTCGATGGCCACGATCTTGAAGTCGTAGCTGCTGAGCTTTCCGGGGCCGTCTGGAGCGTGGTAGAAGTCGCTTTCGGTCCAGAACAGGCGCACGCCGCCATCGTTCAAAGTGGCCACTTCGATGGAAGACGCGAAATTGCTATAACCATCTTCAACTTCAGCTTCATAGAAATAGGTGAGCGGCACTTGGCTCCAGGCTCCGTCGATTTTCATGTAAACGAGCACGGCACCGTGGTTGTACACATTGTTGTTGATGGCCGGATAGTCGATTTCAACCATCCATTGGCAGTCGTTCACCCATCGCCAATCGCTTTGGCGAACCGTAACAGTTGAGGATGCCACGTTGGCGTTTCCGTCTTGTCCGGCAGGGCCTTGCGGACCCACAGGGCCACGGCATGATGCAAGGAATGAAACGGCCAGAACCGTCATGCAGATTAAGCTTAACTTTTTCATTTTGATAGATTTTTAAATATTAGACATTGATTTTTCTTCCATTTGGCATTGCAAACGCTACAAAAATCTTGCCAAAAAGCAACCGCCCCCGCAAAAAACGAGGGCGGCTGGCATTTTGCGATAATAGCAGCTTTACGGCAGGAACGGCATCTTGACTACAACAGCCTTGATGAGTTTGTTGCGGATCTTGATGAAGATTTCGGTGTCCTTCTTGCTGTAGGCTTTCTTCACTAAGGCGGTGCCGATGTTCTTGCCTGTGGAGGGCGACGGGCTGCCCGAGCGCACCATGCCGATGCAGTTGCCTTCGGCGTCGCACACCTCGTAGCCGTTGCGCGGGATGCCACGGTCGATCATCTCAAAGCCGACGATCTTCTGGCTCACGCCGTTGGCCTTTTGTGCGGCGAAGATTTCGCGGTTGAGGAAGTCGTTGCCGTCGACGAACTTGGTGATCCAGCCCAAGCCAGCCTCGATGGGGCTGATGGTGTCGTCGATTTCGTGACCGTAGAGGCAGAAGCCCTTTTCGAGGCGCAGGGTGTCGCGGCAGCCCAAACCGGCGGGCATGATGCCGAATTCCTTGCCGGCCTCAAACACGGCATCCCAAACTTCCTTGGCGTGGGCCACGGGGATGTAGATCTCGCAGCCGCCCGAGCCAGTGTAGCCCGTGGTGGAGAAAATGATGTTGTCGACGCCAGCGAAGTTGATGATCTGGAAGGTGTAGTACTCCATGTCGACCACGTTGGCCTTGGTGAGCTTCTGCATGGCTTTCAGGGCGTTGGGGCCTTGCACGGCTAATTGTGCCCATTCTTCGCTTTCGTTCTTGAAGTCTTCGCCAAGCGTCATTCCGAACTTCTCGGCAATCTGGCTCATCCATGCCCAGTCCTTGTCGATGTTGGCGGCGTTGGGCACCATGAAATAATGGTCGTCGGCGATGCGGTAGACCAGCATGTCGTCAACGATGCCACCCTTGCCGTTGGGCAGGCAGGTGTATTGCACCTTGCCGTCGCTCAAGGCGGCCACGTCGTTCACCGTGCAGTATTGCATGAACTGCTTGGCCATGGGGCCTTTGGCGCGGAACTCGCCCATGTGGCTCACGTCGAACACGCCGACGTTGTTGCGGACGTTGTTGTGCTCTTCGACGAGGCCGGTGTATTGGATAGGCATGTCGTAGCCGGCAAATTCAGCCATCTTGGCTCCCAGGTCGTGGTGGATTTGGTTGTAAGGGGTTTTCTTTAATTCGATGTTTTCCATTGTGTTGGATTTAAGATTTAATATTTAAGGATTTAAGATTCAATGATTTCTCGCTATTGGCTGTTGGCTTTAAGCCATAAGCCATAAGCCAAAAGCCATAAGCACTCTAAACTCTCAACTCTAAACTCACCTCCTCGTGTCATGCAGTCCTTTCTTGAAGCTGGGGCCGAAGTAGAGGCGGGTGTACTTGAGGTCGTAGACGGTGACAATCTTGGCCGGGTTGGCGTTGATTTGGCGCTTCAGCGTGCAGCCGTTGGCGGGGTCGACCCAGTATTGGATGACGGTGCCGTCCTCGAAGTCGACGAAGAACTTCCAGCACTCGATGTCCATGGGCTTGTCAGCACCGCCAACCGTGAGCGTTTCGGTGCCGACATAGTAGTTGGAAAGGCTGTCCTTGTTCACCTCGGTGGCGAAGCTGTTGAGGATGGGGAAACTTGTGCCAAGGGGCTCAAACTCCCAGTCGACGTCGTCGGTCCAGCCTTGTGCGTCGGGACGATAGTACCAGTTCTTGCCGGTCTTGACGTTCCAGAAGCGGTCTACGCCTTGGCCGTCGTTGAAGGCCTCGTCGTCGCCGTGTTTCACGTAAGTCTCGTTGAATCCGCTGCCCATGTCGTTGATGGTGACGAAGTAGTAGTTGGTGGGCGGGTTGAATTGGTACGTGCTGGTGAAGGGCAGGGTGGCGGGCTTCACGGGTTTTTCGGCCACGACGGGAGCATTGTTCGGGTCAAGAATGATGATTTTGGCCACTGCTTCATTGCCGTTCTCTTGGCATGTGGCTTTCAGGCTGCATTTGCCTTCTTTGGTGGCAATGATTTGGACCTGGTCGAAGAATTTGCCTATGAGCTTGAACTCGATGATTTTGCCGCCGTTGCGGTTATAGTTCATCATGCCGCAATTGTCGAATGGCTTCCAAACCACAGTGTCGCCAATCGCCATCTTGAACTTGGTTTCGTTTTCCTCTTGGGCCATGGCAAAGCCTGCCACGCAGAGGAACATGATGGTAATAAATGTTTTTTTCATTGTATGAGGTTTTAGACCGCAAAAATACAAAATATCTTGTTCCAAATTCGACTTATTAGGCAAATAGTTTTTCGAAAGCAGCCCTAAGTGCTTTCTCGTCCCTGATGATGCGGCGCAGCTCTTCCAAACGGGGTGCATTGTCCGACTCGGGCAGCCACAATTTGAGGTAGCCCGTGTCGGAATATTTCTCCAACAGATGCTCGCGGAAGCGTTGGTACTGCTGCTCCTTGTCGTAGTCGGGGAAGTGGTCGCGGGTGTATTGTATGGTGCGGCTGATGACCTTCTCGGGCAGGATGAGGCGGTCGGCTTCGGCCACGATTTTGCCGTAGATGGAGCGCGGCTCGTGGCCCGAAGAGGCGCGATGGTCCTCGGCGGCCTGCGCCATGGTCTCGATTTGGCCTTCGCTGAACCACTGGCGCAGCTTCTTGTCGTTGCGGATGATGCGGCCCGAGGCGAGGTGGTGCAGGTCGCGGCCTTCGCTGAGGCCCGTGTCGTGGTAGGCGGCGATGGCGTACACCATATTAATATTGACGGCGTAGTGCCTGGCCAGGGCTAAGCTGCGCTCGATGACTTCCTCGGCATGGTTGCGGCGGTGGGCGGCATCGAAATGGTCGTAGCGGGGCAGGATTTCCTGCTCTACGTAATGGATGAGTGGCTTGTGGATGCTTTCTGTCATAATGGTGGCAAAGGTAGGAAAAAAGCCGGCAGCTTGCGCCACCGGCTCCCGAAAAACACGTAGAGACGCCACACTGATGTGACGTCTCTACGATTTTCTTGCGGGATTTGCGAATGGCAAGCGGGACGCTTGCGAATTGCAAATTAGGAAGAACGGGTTAATTCTCGGCAGGGCAAACGAGGCGCACCGAGCTCCCATAAAAGCGGTTTGACGAAGCATATTCTATACTGAGGTAGTTAGGAAAGAACTGCATCTGGCACGCCGAGCCATTAGAACCCGCGTAGGCCGTCGAAGACCAGTAGCGGCCATAGGAGCCCACATCTTGGGCAGTTGATCCGATGCGATTGCCTGCAGCAGGCAGGAAGACACAACCAGCGGCTTCCATCTCGGACCACTTCGTCGTGGTATTCTCACCGAATTGATTGCTCCAATTAGACGCACCGTAAGTGAAACTGCTGCACACGCTGCCGTCCCAGTTGTCGGGAAGCAGAATCATTCCTTTTACACCATTGACGTTACCCTGGCCATACGGAGCCTTCTCATCGCCACCGACGGTCACCTTGCGGGTGTTGAACAAGTAAACCCACTCGTCCTTGGTCAAGGTGCGGTAGGTGCCGGCCGCTATTTCGGTTCCGTCTGCCATGATATTGTTGTAGACGCCCCAATCGTAATTCGCACTTCTATGTTGAACTTAGGGCCTTGGCGACCGAAAAAATGTTTGTTTTTGCACACATTATTCTTCGTTTCTTTTAAGGGTGCAAAAGTACGAAAAGAATCGTAAATTGGTCGTGAAAACATGGATTATTTTCCATTACCATCCGCCGCCGCCCGCGTTCACCGTGGTCAGCATCGAGTTGACGTTGACCGTGACGGTTTGGCCACCGCTATAGGTCGGGTTGCCCGTGTAGTAGCCGTTCCAGTTGGTGCCGCCGCTGATGGTGCCGTTGTATTTCACGGTGTACGATTGTCCGGTTTGCAGCTGCGGGTCGGTGAAGAGCATCACCAAGCCGCTGCCGCCACCAGGACCTGGCCAGCCGCCTCCTCCGGAAAGAGTGGGGCATTGGTACGTGCAGATGACCGTGCCGTCCGACTTCAGGATTTGGATGGCGTAGCCCGACTGCGTGTTGATTTTCAGCGAAGGCTGGGTGCACACGTTCTGGGTCGGGTTGCTCGTGGCGCCGCCGGTGCCGATGTGGGTGCCTCCCGTAATCTTGAACTGGTTGTTGTCGCAGTCGAAGCCTTCCTCGGGCTGGCGCGCGCCGTTGGAGATGACGAAGCCGCCGTTGAGGAAGAGGGTGCCGTTCGAGTCGATGCCGTCGTTGTTGTCGCTGTGTGAGTAGACGGTGCCGCCGTTGATGGTGAGGTTGGTCCGTGCGTTGATGGGGTCGTCGGTCTTCGAGTAGGTCTCGATGTTGCCGCCGTTGATGGTCAGCGTGGCCTTGCTTTCGATGCACTCGCCGCCTTCGTTGTTCTGCGTGCAGTTGACGGTGACGGTGCCGCTGTTGATGGTCAAGTTGCCTCGACTCTTGATGCCCTTTGGGTTGGCGTAGTCGCCGCCACCGCCGCCAGGACCGGGCCAGCCGCCGCCGCTCGAAACGGTGATGCGTTCGCCGGAGGTGGTCACGTTGAGGATGAGGCCGTCGTCGGTGCCGCCTTCGGTGCCGAGGGTGAGGGTGGAAGTGGTGTGGTCGTCGTCGCCCACGTTGATGCCTTTGCCGCCAGTGCCCGAGCTGATGAGGGTGAGGTTGCCTGAGAGGATGCTCATGTTGCCGTCCGAGCGCAGGCAGGCCGAGGTGTAGGCGTCTTTGGTGGAGCCGCTCACGGTGTACGAAGCGCCGTTGCCTTGCGTGGTGATGTTCATCGTGGCGCCGTCAATGGTGAGGTTGCCGTCGGCACTGATGCCCTTGCCCCCGTGGTTCGTGGTGGGCAAAGTGATGGTGAATGTGCCGCCCGTGATGTTGATGTCGGTGTCGCACTTGATGGCCGAGCAGTAGGAGGGCACGTTTTGTCCTTCTACCGATTCGAGCACGGTGCTGCCCGAGGCAGTGATGTCGATGGTGCCGCCGCTGATGTTGATGGCTCCGTCCACTTTGAGGCCTTTCGACATGTCGCCCGAGTTCACGATGGTGAGCGTGCCGCCCGTGATGTTGAGGTCGCTGTCGGCCTTGATGCCTTTACTGTCGGTGCCACTCGTGTTGATGCCGAGCGAGCCGCCGCTCATGGTGAAGAGGCCCGATACCTTGATGCCTCTTTGGGCTTCGGCGGTCGTGTTGATGCTGAGGTTGCCGTTGGCGATGGTGACGGTGCCCGAGAAGTCGAGGCCGTCGGAGCCTGCCGAGGCGATGGTGAGCGTGCCGCCGTTCCATTGCAGGTTGCTACTGCCGTGGATGCCGTCGCTGTCGGTACCTAATATATTTATGGTGCCTGAGTTCATCGTCATCGTGCCTTCCACCGCGATGCCGTGTTTGGCGTTTCCAGTCACGTTCAGCGTGCCGCCGCTGATGGTGAGGCTGCCTGCGGAATACAAAGCGCCGTTGAGTGCGCTGTTGGCATGGTCGGCGATGGTGGAGGTGCCTCTCAGGGCGAGTGTGACGCTCACGTTGGAGGCCAAATTGATGGCTGCCGTGCTACCGCTGGTGAGGTTCAACGAGCTGAGAACCAAATAGAAAGATGAGCTGCTATACATCGTCAGCGAGCCGTTGGAAGAACTGCCCGAAACGACGTAGGGCACATTAGCCATGGTGGAGTTCACGGTCACGGTGGCGCCGCTTGTGCTGACTTCCACGCCGCTGTTGGAAAACGGGTTGACTACATTCACGCTGCTTCCGTTGTAGGTGATGTAGACCGTGTCGCCAGTCGGCGGTAATTCCTGACGGAAAATGATGCTGTCAATGTCTCGGATGTTGAGGTATTGAACACCGTTTTCGTCGTTGATGTTCATGCGTGTGCCGTCGAAGCGGAATTCTTCGATGGTGCTCACGCCCTTGTCATACAGCAAAGAAGCGCTGTTGTAGACTTTCATGTGGTATTCTTGTGCGCCGAGGCCCATGCAAGCCAATAAGAAGGCTGCGATAAACAAAGTCTTTCTCATAGCTTGATCATTTTAAGGGTCGCTGACTCGGTTTTTACAAGGTAGATGCCCATGGCGAGGTCGGAAATGTCGATGGCTTGTTCGCCCGAAGCCGTGAAGGTCTTCATCAGACGGCCATCGAGGGCATAGATGTTGACGGTTTGCGAGCCTTGAAGGTTGCGGATGACTAGCGCGTCGTGAACGGGATTGGGGAAGATGCTTAATGCAGTGGCATTGTTCTCGTTAGTGCCTTCCGTTTCGAGGCAAGTCAGCTTGCGGATGTCGGCTAACGGAATCTTCACTGTGTTTTTGTATTCGCCCATTTCGATGACGAGTATCGTGTTGTCCTCGAAATACATGCGGTCGGCTTCCGTCATCGCGTAGTTCTGCTCGGTGCCGTCGTTGAGCGTGACGACGACTTGTGTGGATTGTGCTTTTGAGCTGAAAACCAAGGCTATAATGAAGGTTGAAAGCATCAATCCGTGTTTGAACAATCGTTTCATAGTGCGGTGATTTGAATTATAAATGTGTGCGAGGCGCAAAGATAAGTTTTTTTGGGGAAATATAAGTTCCGTTTTATCAATAAAATAGGTCGTTTTAGGTTGTATTTCTCAAGGGAAATCCCAAAAATGCTCCGTAGGAGCTTTCTTTTAATAACCAAAACGCAATGTACCAATGTGTTATACTCCGTAGGAGTTTTCTTTTATGCTATTATTAGAAATCGCCTTAATGTTGGCTTAAAAGGTATGGCCTTGTAATTGAAGCCGAACACTGCGACATTTCCTTCGGCGTTCCGCTGAAAAGGATTTTGCCGCCCATGTTGCCGCCTCCTGGACCGAGTTCAATGAGGTGGTCGCACTGTTTCAGCATCTCCACGTTGTGCTCAATCAGGAAGATGGTGTTGCCCGCCTCGACCATTTTGCCAAAAAGGTCCAGAATCCGCTTGATGTCGTTGAGGTGGAGGCCGTCGCTGGGTTCGTCCATGATGAAGATTTTGCCCGCA
>Ga0247609_10001124_pt1 | contig 33281 bp, 17 predicted proteins | sample 172DNAGHGlowgp2_FD_193487 | JGI IMG/M metagenome (GOLD analysis project Ga0247609, IMG submission 193487) | Sheep rumen microbial communities from Palmerston North, Manawatu-Wanganui, New Zealand - 1728 DNA GHGlow gp2 | ecosystem: Host-associated > Mammals > Digestive system > Stomach > Rumen ... | reverse complement strand
TGGAAACTTAACTTTCCAATATGAGCGCGCGGAGGTAGAAGAATGATAGGATTAGTTGATTATGATATATCAAATTTTTCTTCCTCCAAGTTCATCATACCTAATCTTGAAATAATGAAATTAGCAACTTACTACAAAACCGAAGAAAATCGGTTTTGTAGATTGTTGTCTTTGGATGAAGAAGATTTATCTGGATATGAAAAGATTTATTTTTTCAGTGAAGGACACGCAGTTCCAAAAGTGCCAGAGCAATTCTTGCGCTCGCCTGTTGTGAAATATGGTGGCACAGCTTTTACAAATGGAAAGTATATTCCATTTGAAAATTCAATTATAGACTTTACTATTCCGCGTCCGGCAATCTATAAAGAATATTTAAAAGGAAAATATGATGACGGTATAAAAGCAAAAGTTATATCTAATGTATTAGATAATAGTTATTATCGTTGTTATGCAGGCGAAGAGAAATTACCAGTTCCGCCCATCATGTCAAATAAACGATTAATAATGTATGACCGCGAGTTTTTCTATCCAAATTGGCGTGATATATTAGAAGATATTAGTAATAGAAAGCCATCTTCTATTGTAAGAATACATCCTATCATTTGTAAAAAATTATCCGAGTTTTTTGAAATAAGAAACTATCCCAAAATGACTCGTTCAAATGCTATTATATTTGATTTAGATATACCATTAGATGAAGTGTATTACATGACTAATAAATATAAAAATTATTTAAAAGCCGATATTACTCCTTATTCTAATGTTTATATACAACTAGGTGGAAATTTTGCTACAAGTTTCCAATACTTCAAAGATATGATTTATAAAATGAATTTATTATACTGCCTTTGGAGTGTAGATATACCAATAAAAATTTTATATGAACCACCATTTATCGGATATAAAAATCCATTAGCGAATTTATCTATTCGCATTGAACGGTGGGCTGATGTAACCAGAAAAGATAATTATTCAATAATTCTAAATGACAGAATAAATACTAAAAAGAAAAATCCAGCAATGGATGAACGAGAATTATTATTAAAATTTTATCCATCAGCAAAAGACTTATTTACACAGTCTCACGAGATGGTTGTGAAAGGAGGAAGGTGGAGAATATGAGGATTGATGATATTATTCAAACTCGTGAACAGCTTAATAAAGAATTAAGAATGGCTCTTTCCACTATGGAGCGAAAAGATACCATACAAAAAATAAAGCTTGCTATTATTGACAATCAAAAGCATTGCCCGCATACAAGCACAAAATATAATTGGGAAATCATTAATGACACTTGTCCTTATTGTGGTTTCCATTTTAGCACTGGCGGTATTTGGAGGGAAGATGAAAATGATAAAGGTTATTAAGAGAAATGGCTCAGAAGTTGATTTTGATAAATCTAAAATTGTAAACGCTATTAGAAAAGCTTGGATCCAAGTGTATAATGATTCTACGCGCGAGGAGCCTGAATATTTTACTATTATAGCAGATAGTATTGAGCGTGTAGCTAATCAAACTTTCGCTGATAGCGGAAAATATCTTACTGTTGAAAATATTCAAGAATTAGTTGAAGATGATTTAGCGGCTTTTGACCGCCTCGTAGAAAAAGCATATATTCGTTATCGCTATAAGAGAGGCGTGATGCGTTCTTGCTCTGATGAATTTATCCGCTCTATCAGCGAAAAACTAACCGCTTCTAATGTTCAAAATCAAAATGCTAATGTTGACGAGCATTCATTTGGTGGCCGCGTAGGTGAAGCATCAGATGAAATGATGAAGCAATATGCTCTTGACTTTTGTATGTCAGAAATGGCAAAGAACAATCATTTAAATAATGAAATTTATATTCATGATTTAAGTGCTTATGCGGTTGGTATGCACAATTGCTTGTCTATTCCATTTGATAAGTTATTGGCAGAAGGTTTCAATACGCGCCAGACTGATGTGCGGCCGGCTAATTCCATTAATACTGCTTTCCAGCTTGTTGCTGTTATTTTCCAGCTTCAATCATTGATGCAGTTTGGTGGTGTTTCCGCGACTCATTTGGATTGGACTATGGTGCCTTATGTAAGAAAAAGCTTTTGGAAACATTTTAAGGACGGATTAAAATGGTTTGAAGAAGGTGATGAAAATCATTATTTCTTCAATGTAGATATTTCTAAAATGCCTATTGAGCCTTATCATAATTTAACAGCTGATGAAAATGTACTTCCTTTAGTGCAAACTGCAAAAGTAACCAAAGCTTATAAATATGCAATGGAAATGACTGAGCGTGAACTTAGTCAAGCAGTAGAAGGAATGTATCACAATCTCAATACATTACAATCACGTAGCGGCAATCAGCTTCCATTCACTTCAATTAACTATGGAACCTGCACACTACCAGAAGGTCGTATGGTAATTCGCGCGCTACTTGAAGGCTCTATTAAGGGCGTAGGAAAGCTACATAAAACTCCTATCTTCCCTTGCGGTATTTTCCAGCTAGGTAAAGGCATAAATCGTGAACCTGGCGACCCGAATTATGATATGTATCAATTAGCTTTAAAGTCAACAGCACAACGCATTTATCCTAATTATGCAAATATTGATTGGTCTGGTAATGCTGGATACGATAAGAATGACCCAAAGACTTATTTTTCTACAATGGGCTGCCGCACAGCAAATGGTGCTGATATTAATGCAGAAGAAGGAACCAATCCTCAAACTAAGGATGGTCGTGGTAATATTTGTCCAGTAACTATTATTATGCCTACGCTTGCGATGGAAATTAAAGAATTATGGGAAAAATTTAAAGTCGGCGATTTTAGTTGCTTTGATACATTAACACCAGCATCTCAATCATTAGCAGCAACAAGAAATTTAGAAGATGGCTTTATAGAATTACTTGATAGAAAAATTCACGAAGCCAAAGATATGTTACTTGAACGCTTTGAATGGATTTGCGGCCAAAGCCCAGCATCTGCGAAGTTTATGTATGAAAACGGAACAATGCTTGGCTATCATCCAGAAGAAGGTATTCGTTCAGCTTTAAAGCATGGAACTATTGTAATCGGACAGCTCGGCCTAGCAGAAACGCTTCAAATTTTAGTTGGTTGTGACCATACAACAGAAAAAGGTATGGAACTAGCAAAGCGTATTGAACAACTATTCAAAGACAGATGCGCCGAATTTAAGAAAGAGTATAAGTTAAATTTCGGTGTATATTATACTCCAGCCGAAAATCTCTGCTACACCGCTATGAAAAAGTTCCAAAAGAAGTATGGTGAAATTGAAAATGTAAGCGACCACGAATATTTCACCAATAGTATTCATGTTCCAGTATGGCACGACATTTCTGTATTTGATAAAATTGATATTGAAAGTCAACTTACAGGATATTCTAGTGCTGGATGTATTACTTATGTAGAATTACCTTCTGGTGTAAAGAATAATCTTGAAGCCCTTGAAACTATTGTTAATTATGCAATGGACCACGACATACCTTATTTCGCGGTTAATGTGCCACTTGACACATGTATGGACTGTGGTTATGCCGATGAAATTAATGATACTTGTCCACAATGTGGCAGTCATAATATTCAACATTTACGTCGTGTAACGGGCTATCTTACCGGTGATTATAAAACCGCGTTTAATTGGGGCAAACAAAAAGAAACAGAAGCACGTGTAAAGCACGTTCATTAACTATGAGTAAAATTGCTGGAATCTATTGGGATGATACCGCGGCGGCACCCGGTATCTCCCTCTCAGTCTATTTTTCTGGATGTCATTTCCATTGCCCCGGTTGTCATAATCCAGAAGCACAAGATTTTAATTATGGAGAGGAATTTACTCCAGAATTAGAACGACAAATTATTAATAAATTACATAAAAATAATGTAATTAGAAAATTATCTATTTTAGGTGGAGAACCATTAAATGCAGAAAATAGAAAAGATGTCGCACGATTAATTGGTAATGTTTTAGCCGTATACCCCAATACAATAATTTATGTATGGACTGGTTATACAATAGAAGAACTTTTTGAAATAAACGATCCATATACTAGTTTTATTCTAAAGCACATTCATTGTTTAATTGATGGCCGTTATGAACAAGATAAGCGTGATATTACTCTTCCTCTCCGCGGTTCTTCTAATCAAAGAATTATTTATTTAAATGAGCAGGCATAAGCCTGCTCTTTTCTTTTTGACAAATATTTTAATTTATGATATAATAAAGAAAAAAGAAAGGAATTTACTTTATGTGCGAAATTATTCAATTTCCTATAAATTACACACAATATAAATTTTTATATTTTAAGGGAAAAAGAAAAGAACCTGTTTTTGAAATTTGGTATAAAGATTTTATGTGTAATGACGGTAAAATTATTACAAATTATCTTTTAAACAAATATCAAAAAGAATATTGTGTTTGGCTCAATTCATCAAACAGTGTTCTAAAAAAGTTTGCTCCTATTCCTAATCCATATCAGCAGCAAAATGATGGATATTACCACGCTTATGTAATATTAACCAATTAAGTAGATTACTTGACTTTTTCAAAAAACTATGATATAATTAATTGTAAAGTAAAGGAGTGGTTGTGATGTAGATGTTATATGGAATAATAGGAATACTTACGATTATAATAATTGTATTAGGTGTAAAACTAGGGCAAAAGATTTCAATTGATAATAAACAATTAGAAATTTATAATAAAGAAATCTCTGATGCAGAAGGAAAAGTTGAAAAACTTCGTTTTCAAAAAGATGAATTAACAAAAGATATTAAAACACAAACCAATTTAGTTAGTGAATATAATGATAAATTAATTGAAATTCAAAACAAGTATAAACGAGAATTAAATAAGAAAACGACAGATTTAGACTTGTATTTTGAAAATCAAAAACTTACGCGTCAATCAGAAATGGATACAGATTTTGAACGATTATGGCGCGAAAAAGAAGAAAATCTCAAATCTAAATATGCACAGTTTGAGCGTGATGAACTAGAACGAGAACATAAATTTCGTCAAGAAACCCAATCAATAATTGATGCCGCGCGTGAAAGTCAAGAAAATATTCTTGCAGAAACTCGCGCGCAACAAGAGCGTTTTGAAGGACTATTACTTCCTTTAAGGCAATATGAAATGGAGCAACAGGAACGCTTATTTTATACAATACAAGTTCCTGATGAATATAAAGAGGATATAAACTTTCTAATTACTACTGTTTCACAAAAAGTTCAGCATCCTGATATTATAAATAAGCTTGTATGGGCTGAATATGTAAAACCTTATATAGATGGAACTTTTAAACGTGTTGGAATAGAAGATAAACCTGGCATTTATAAAATTACAAATATTAATACTGGTAAATGCTATATTGGTAAAAGTACCAATGTTAAAAAACGAATTGCCGATCATTTTAAAAGTTCAATTGGTATAAAAACAATCGCGGACCAAGCAGTACATCATGAAATATGGAAAACGGGCTTTTGGAATTGGACGATTGAAATAATTATTTATTGTGAAAAAGAACGATTAAATGAATTAGAAAAATATTATATAGATTTTTTTAAAAGCCAAGAATTTGGATATAATAAAAATGTAGGTGGCGGTGGCTAATGGAAATTATTAAATATGAAGGTAATTCAAACTATATAATTATTTTATATAAAGAAGAAGAAAAATTATATGTTTTTTACGCGCGCACTGATTCATTGATACTAAATAGTGAAGTAGAGGACATTAACATCTTAGATGATTATGAATATATAAAAACTAGATTTAGTTTTAAAAGAGATTTCACAATAAATATTCCGCTACTTCAAAGAGGAAATAAAGTATTCTCCATTATTCAAGTAGATAATGAAAAAGCATATGATTTAATTAAAACGGTAGTGGAGGATTTATTATGAATACAGAAACAAATAAAGAAGTTTTTGTGACTGGATTAACTACTGACAAAGAAGATCCGATAAATTTAGAAGAAATTGAAACTACCGTAGCACAACAAATGGAAGAAAAAACACAATATCAACCTAGAAATCGCGCTGAACGAAGAGCATTAGCAAAAAAACTTGGCAAACGAGGGCGCGCCAGTATGGGTTCTATTTCAGAGACAGCTAAAAAGCTTAATTATATAAATCTAATTGAACAACTACGAGAACTAAATGAGAAAAAGGAGAATGAAAATTATGAAGATGCTACTGAAGACAGTTGACACTTTTCGTGTTGAAGATGAAGAAGAGGCTGTTCGCCTAATTGAAGAATATAAGAATAATCAAAATACAGAAGGCTACTCTCTAACTAAGTCGGGCTATGTTCTAAAGAATAAGAAGTCCAAGGGTGAAATTATTGATAGTTGGGCTATCGTAACAGTGGAGAGAACTTTTACTGAATAAGGAGACAATAACTATGGAAAATAATTTTGCAAATTTCGCAGATATGGTATCTAATGATGAAAATTTACAGCCTATTATGGATGTCATTGAGCAGATTATGGCTATTCCGGAAGATAGTTTAAATAATGAAAGTATTGATGTCATAACTGGTATGATTTCTGGAGCATTTACTGACAAGATTCGCAATGCTTCTATTAATGAGATGATTAAGAATTTTGAGGAAGAAGGACTTACTCGTGAGGCCGTACATGAGAATATTGAGTCTTCAAAGACTGCTATTAAGGAAGCAATTGATGAACTAAAACCTTCTGCTAATAAGCGCCAGATTCTTGAAAGCATTTTCTCAATTTTCTATGACATTTTTGATGCTGCGCTAGAATGTTATCATAATTATAATATCGTTCTTCCAATTAAGCTGGATGATGGCGCGACTGTTCCTACTTACGCGCATGAAACCGATGCTTGCGCTGACCTTTACGCCGCAGATGATATGGTACTTCCAGCACACACTTTTAGTAATATGGTTAGAACTGGCGTTCATATTGCTCTTCCAGAGGGCTGGATGGCAATGATTTTCCCACGCTCCAGTATTGGAGCCAAGACGCAGAATCGTCTATCAAATAGTGTTGGTATTATTGATAGTGAGTATCGCGGCCAACTTGGTGTTCTGTACGACAATCTTTCTGATTCTGATTATCAAATTAAGGCTGGAGACCGTGTGGCACAAATGCTTGTTATGCCTTCCTACAAGTTTAAGGCTGATGTAGTTGATATTCTACCTGCTAGTGACCGTGGGGAAGGAGGATTTGGTTCCACCGGTAAGTAATTCATGGCAATAAATATCTATTCAGTTTCCAATCATCTTGAAGAAGAAGGTTGGAAACTGATTAGCGCTTCTTATAAAAACTTAAATACAGAATTAGAAATGAGGTGTCCAGAAGGTCATACGCAATTCATGAGTTATGGGCAATGGAGAAAACATCCAGTGTGCGAACAGTGTCTTGCGGGCGACCCTTATAAAGTCAAAAAAAATAAGGTGCCAATCAAAACGATTGACACGCATAGAATCTTAGCGCTTGATGCCGCGACTAAAATTACTGGTTATTCTATCTATGATAATGGAACATTAGTTAGTTATGGAACTTATCATGCAGATGAAACCAAAGAGTCTACAGAACGTATTAATGAGATAAAACATTGGCTTGCAGCCGCGCTTGATGCTTGGGAGCCCGATTTTGTAGGAATTGAAAATATTCAATTACAGTCTTTTGGCAGTAATGGAAAATATCAAGTTGAAATGTATCGGGTGCTTGCTAATTTACAGGGAGTATTAGTTGATACTTTATTTGAAAAATGTATTGATCATGCCCTATGCTATTCAAGTGAATGGCGAAAATATTGCGGTGTGGGCGATGGAAAAGGCCGTGAAAACAAAAAGCGTCAAGCTCAAGAAAAAGTTGAACTATGGTATAAACAAAAGTGCACACAAGATGAAGCAGATGCTATTTGTATTGGCAAATATTTTTGTAGTGTAATAAAAAATAAAAACTCAACTTGGGGTGAAGATATATGATTCAGGTTACTTTAAATGATATTTTAAATAGTATTTCTATTTTTAGAGAAATTAGTATGAAGGTATTACCCGTTAAGACTGCTTTTAGGGTTGCCAGATTGATTAGAGAATTAGATAAGGAAAATGCTACTTTTGATGAATCTCGTCGTAAAATTATTGAGATGTATGCTGAAAGAGATGAAGATGGAAATTATAAGCAAACTGACGAAGGCAATGTTATTATTCAGCAAGATAAGGCAAAAGAATGTAATGAGGCAATGGTTGATTTGTTAAATACTACGGTTGAGATTAATGTTGATAAGTTAAATTTGGATGATTTAGGAGATATTGAATTGGCTCCTACACAGGCTTTGGCAATGGAAGCATTTATTGAGGAATAAAAAGAAAATACCCTCCCACTTTGTGGGAGGGTATTTTTTTGTATACTCTATTCATTTTTTGTATATTCTATAATTATTTCTCCACTACTTATTCCAACATTCGCACCAGTTCCTATATATATATTTGCTTTTTCATTTCCTATAGCGGGGGCAATAGTGGGCGACTCCCCACTTATCCACATACTAATAATAGAAGTATTGCTTACAGCTATATAAGGAATTGGACCAAAAGTATTATTAGTACGTTTTCCACCACCAAAACATCGTATCAATGAACTTATATCATTTATTGTAACTATATTATCATTTGAAGGGCTTAGTGGAAAACCAATATTTATATTGGTCGGAATTTCTCTTGTAATTATTATGACTTGTCTATAAATTTTTTTCCCATCAACCCAAGTACAGCCAGTATCTATAGGAGGAGTAATTTTATTAGCTTTAAATAATCCCGTTGTATCTGTGGAATCACTATAATAAGATGCCTCAAGCATTGTTGCTTGATCTATAGTTGGATAAGAAATACCAGCATAAAAAATCGCGGGATATGCACATTCAAATTTAGGATTATTTTCTTCTCCAGTAGAAAATTGACCAATAGCTACGCCGCCTTCATCAACGTTTAAAATTGGCGTTGCGGGAGAAATAAGAATATTTTGTTTAAAAATAGAATTATTATTATTATCAGTGGCAATCAATGAAACTGTATAATTTTTATCTGAAGAAAATTTAAAATAACTGCCAATACTTGTTTCTTCTTTTTTAAATAAATTTGATATAGAAAAAACTTTTTGTAATTTTTCTATTTCAACACTTACACTTTTAGGATTATTTTCATTAGTTGTATCATCTACTGCGCTAAAAGTAAAAGTTATATTCTTATCTAAAAAACTTTCTGCTAAAACAGTCACATCCACTGCTACTACAACATATTCGCCATCAAACGCTGATTCATATAAATTATTTTCACCCGTTATTAAATTATATCTATTTATCACTGGTGAAATAGAAAAAATATCGTTTTTTATAATTTCAATTTGACATTTAGCAACCGTTTCATTATTATTATTATTTAAGCACTGCAGAGTTAAAGTTTGCGATGTATTATATGGTCCAATTAACTTATTATATATATTATTATCATTAAAAAGCATCGCTTCTGAATATATCTCTTCTGAAGTTCCTGCATTTTTAATCTTTAAAGTATAAGTATTAGTATCATCTGGTTTTTTTGAAAGTCGTATATTAATTTCATCAGTATATTGTTTAAATTGTTCTTCATTGGCAGGAGATTCAAAATTAATAGGAATATCTCCTATATAATAAGTAATGTTGACTGTTTTACTTTTACAATAAACTTTTAGGGTCCCTTGACCGTTTGCACGATATGCTTTAAATTGTAATTTTAATTGCGTCGGATTATTTTTTAAATAACCTATTGTGAAATCATTATCATTTATAAGAAATTTATAAGTGCGCCGTTTATCCCCACTAAATTTACCAGTATTATAGTGTTGCGCTGTTGTATTAGTTCTTTTTATAACTAATCTGGTGTCAGTAGAAAAATATCCATTCCAATCTGAATGAATTACAAAAGAAACTTCAACCGCAGTAATTGGTGCCGCATATTTATCAACAGGAATACTATTTATAGTACTTGATATAATATCGCCCATAGTTTTCCATGAATTATCATTTTTAGTATTAATATCACTGTTAGCAGTTGTTGAACGTGAAAAGCTTTCCATTATTATCACTCCTTTACCCACACCATACCTTTCTGGCTATTTTTAATCACAATATTGCCCATTTTTACCGCATTTAAAGTACTTTTATCACGCTGTACATTAAAAACAGCTTGATCTTCATAACACACTTTATATCCTTCTTCATATATTACTGTACTCCAAGGACTCTTTATTACGTCACCATTTTCATTTTCACCAATAGTAGCACTTATTGTTAAACCATTATCACCAAAATTGAACCATCTATTTATTGATTCACTTGGCCCTAAATCTGAAATATAATCATCTAAACCATATTCTATTATAGTATCATTCTGATTTTCATCTACTCCAGTTGGAATTTTAATCACCAATGAATCAGCACTAATAGCCATTTTACCAGTGGTCCCAATATCTAATTGTTGTGTACCATTAACGCTATGCATCCATATATAATTTCCAATGGGCTCATTATTACTATTTACCGTAGAAGCGATTAATACATTACTCGCAGCAACAGCACTAAAATTTCCTCCAGATAAAATTTGAAAGTCTCCTGTTGTGCCAATATCTAATTTATTTTTCCAAACGGGATTATCTGTAGTTCCTTCATTAATTTTATGCATCCATAAGTAACTACCAGTTATGTCTGTGCCTTGTACTAAATTATTAAAACTTGTTTCATTATTCACAGTCGCTAGTCTTATTTCTGCTCCGTAAGCAGTTAATTTTCCAGTAGAAAGTAGTTTTAAATTGGCAGTATTAGCATCACCAGTCGCCCCGATATTTAATGTTCCATTTCCAGTAATAGTCATATTACCACCAGAACCAATTGTAAATTCTCCTGTGGTATATAATTTAAGGAATTTATTATCGTTATTATCCTTCCCCATTAATAAATAACTTCCACTTGGATCGGTAGCTGTACCAGCAGTTCCAATGTAAACTGTATTCGCGGCGGACGCTGTAAAATTACCTGCTGAGCCTATTGTAATACCAGCTTTGTTCATAGTGAATACATTTGACCCATTAGTGCTGGCAGTAACTAAATTAATTTCACCGTTATCAGTCGCAGCAATTATATTAATTTTTTTACTATTTAAATTAATACTATTTTCTCCTTCTAATTCTATTGTTCCATTTGCAGCATCTACATTTAATTTTGCTCCAATAATACGTTCATTAATTTGCTTCCATTCGCTTCCAGTATAAACATATTCTGCTCCAGTTGAAGTATTTCTAAAAGTATCACCCGCACGAAAATTATTTGTTTGAGTAGGTAAACTTGTATCCACGAATCTTGCATTTGAAACTTGTATCCATGAATCATTATATATATATTGAGCACCAGTATTAGTCTGATAAAAAACGTCTCCCTTTTTACCAGTATTCGGTATAGAGGTTCCAGAAGTAATAGAAGGTATAGCAACAGATGCGAGACTAGCTAATGTTCCTTCATAATCGCCAGTAATAGCATTTAAACGTTTAGTAATAGCAACTTGAATAGAACCTTCTTCTCCAATGCTTGAACTTAATGCATTATTTAATATAGTAGTCGCTTGCTGAGCCGCTTGCTGTTTAGTATATTCTTCAAAAGACAAACTAGTACCTGGTTCATTAAGAGAACCTGAATTTACAATCGTACTACTAGCATAAATATTACCAGTAATATACATATCTCCATTTTCATAAAAAAGTAATGGTTCTCCTTCTTCATTTCCATCTGTAGGTGATGTATAAAATCCTAAATGCGTGCTATCAACTTTAAAATATCCGCCATTACCGTAAACATTAATTCCACTATTATCTCCTTTAAGTGTTAAACTAGTAGCAGTAATATCACCAGTAATTTTTAAATCTCCAGTATCCGCATCTGCAAAAAATACTTTCTCATCATTATAATTTCGTAGAGTTAAACCATCCCATGTAATAGCAACACGATTAATATCTTTCTTTAAAACCGTCCATTCTTCTAATACGCTATTCCACATTTTTGCCCCGGTTTTAGCAACTAAAAACAAACCTTCAGCATTATGAACTACATATTGTGCAGGATCTATTCCTCCATATTGAGCAGCATCTTCATCACTAACATTATCTTCATTTAACCAAGACTTATAAGCAAATAATCCATCACCATTTAATTGAAAGCGTAAATTATCTCCAGCATATACTCTAATTAAATTAGTATCTAACTGTCCAGCTGTAATAGCATTTGCACTAATACCTCGCGGCAAAAGCCCTGTGTTCCAAACCCAATTACCATTACTATCTTTTTCTGTAGCAGTAAAAATACCACCACCATTAATAGCAACTACGCCATTTTCATTTACTGCCCAAATACCATCCTTTTCATTAATAGTTAAACGGCCATTATTAAAAGCATAATTTAAATCTGCAAATGAAATGGAATTTTGTAATATTTTCTGACTTAAATTACCAGTAGAAGTAAAAGCACTCGCAGCCATACTTATTGCGACAGAATTCTTTTTCATAGCTTCAGTTGAAGCTACAATTGAGCTAAATAAGTCTTCAAATTTAGTCTTATAATTTTTAATTTCTATACTATCTTCCCAGGGCGTATCAAGTTTTAAATCTATTCCAGAAATATATCCCATAACATTATTAAATTTTAATTCATAATCATTTATATGAACCAAACAATGCATATAAGAATATAAATTTTTAATAAAATCTCTTTTTACAACTTTTGGCGTAATAGTATAAGAAACCTTTGGAACAGAATTTTCCTTTAAAATTTGAATAGCATCTAAATATACCATCAAACCTGTATTATTTAAAGTATAATTTATATAAAAATCTTCTTCTAAACCATCCCTAAATAATACTTCTGGCCGCACAGTAATATAATAATTATAATCATAATCTTCATTATCATCTTCTGCTGTAATGTTTTCCCACTCTATATCAGAGCCATCACTAGCATTTTTATATTTAGTAAGAATATAATAATCTTCATTTACTTGTAATGAATTATCTTTATATTTTATTTTTAGCTCGTCAGAGCTTGTTTTTAAATTATAAGTATCAAATTTAATACGAGGATAAACCGTTATATATTCTTCAATATCAGGAATTATAGTTATATAATCAATGAGTGGAGTTGCTTCAACTTCTTGAGTTATTGAAACCATACCATTAGAATCTTTTGCGGTAGTAGTTATTAAATATCCAATTTTTCCATCTAAAGAGCGTATATATTCTTGTAATCCCATATCTTCATTAATATTCATTGCGTCATAATATTCTTGAATATTAATAATAATTAGAATTGGAATTGTCCAATAATTATTTTTTATAAACCCATATTTAACTGGAAAAATTTTATAGTTATCTATTACTGTTTCAACTCTTTCCACTTCATCAGAGTTTTCAATTGTTTTAGTAACATAACGTTTAATTTTATCATTTATAATTAAACCAAATTGTTTGGTAATACTTATGTCATTTTCTTCATCTTCTTCTACAATTATTTCATTGCCAACATAATTTTTTAATGATTCTAAATATTTCTTAACATTAATACAAGGATAATATTTCTTTTCTAATTCAACGCCTTCTTCATAATAATTAGTTTCTTCTTCTTCAAATAATTTATCATCCCAAATTAAAGTTGCATCTTTTTGACTTGGATGTTCAAAAGAAAGTATGACATTTTGATGACTACCATATTTACTATAAGAATCTTCTGGTTGCCATGTACCTTCACGCAATGCCGGCCCCATCATATTCTCAAATTTTATCATTATTAAATTTTTTTCTTCTAATAATTCTTCTTTTAAATTATTACATTCTTGAATTAAACCTGGTTCATCATCATTTATTAATTCACCAGTAGCATTATCACGCAAACCATCTAATTTATCAACAATAGGCTGATATTGCGCTAAAATTTTACTATCTGCCGCAAATTTTTTTACCCATTGTTCATAAATCAATTTATGATGTAAGTCAGGACTATATTCATATGTTAAATATACTTTAGGAATATCTTCAGGAATATTTACAACTCTTGTGCAGAATCCTTCATCGTCTCTTTCAAATACTACATTTTCTACCAACTGCGTACAGTCACTATCAGAAAATACTAGGACATTCATCGCATACTTATCATATGGTTTAACATAACGTTCATCTCCAAGAGGATATTGTGGCTTAGCCGTATCTTTAGTTACATATAATACTTTAGCCTCAACGTCTCCACCTGACTTATCCAATAAATAATTAATATATGCAGTTTCTTCTTGCATACCTTCTTGATCTAATATTAATGATTGACGTGCAGTTTCTGCCATAGCTTGGGCATGTAATAAAATATTTTGATAACTTATAATACGATCGTCTAATCTATTACATCTAACATTTAAATCATGTATTACTACATTATATTTTTTTATTTCTTGATACTGTTCTTCATTAATTGCTCCAATAGAATATAAATAATCAAAATTTAATAAATAATTTTCTAAAAGCAAATTAGCGTCCGTAGTCATCATAGAATTTTCTACATCTTCACCATCTTGATTTAATACTATCATTTTTGTAATCAATTCTGTACTATCCATTTCACGAGAAATATCATCCGTGTCATAATGATAATTTAAATCAAAAACGCCTTCTTCATCTTCTTGAAAAAAATTATTATAAAAAACTACAGTGCGGCCAATAATATGATAATTTTCATCATACTCATATTGAAATTTACAATAAACTCCAAAAGTTTCAGCAATTGTCTGTAATAAATTAAATCTATTACTATCTTTGCCTTCTACCAAACGTAATTTTTCAGTTTCATAAATAATTTCACCAGGAGTTAGAATATCATCATCATTTATATCCCAATCAGAAACATAAGCATCTTCATAGACCTTTTCACTTTCACGATTAGAATATCCATTCCAATCCATACAAATTTCATAATCCCATAAAGTATTATCTAAAACCTTATCAATCCAATAATTAATATTATTAACTGGTTCAGTTTCTAAATCTCCACCTTCATCAAGCCAATCGTTATACTCAATAAAAAATAAATCACCAGATAACTCTATATTATAACCTGTTTTTCCTAATTCATGAAATGCCAATCCTTCACTCTCTACTTCACACCAAGTCTCAAACCCTTCATGTTTTTCTGTTACTTTTGTAACAAGGAATTCAAAAACTTGTTCATTTTCTTCTTCTTTATTAAAAATAACTTTTAATTTCCGCATATCAGCAATTAAATTTCCATTTCTAGTATTATACCACCCTGGATTTTCTATTCGCTTACCATTTCGCCGAATATACATTGGAATACGAAAAGAAAAAGTATCTTCACTATCATCTTTTAAAGATAACTCTGGATTCTCAATTTGTCCTTTATGCTCTAAATAAGGCGACTTCAAGACAGTAATAAAACTGTCTTGAAGCGTCCAAATAGAGACTTCATAGCTTCGTGGGTTGCGATTAACTATCATTAGTCTCTACCTCCTATACTCTTATAAATACATATTTTTATATAATATTTTAAAATTTTGTAAAGTTTCATTAGATGTAATCTTGTAACAAGTATTAAAATCAATCCGATTAACAGCATTAAAATTACTTTTTTCTCTTATAATTAAGTAAGAAGATTTTACCATATCTCCCACATTTTCTTCTACTATTATTTCTGCCCCTGTATTAGCATCCATACAATGAAAATGTCCAGTTGCTTCTCCAGTAGCAGAATCAAAGACAAACGTGGCCGCTTTTAAAACAGAATCTTCACTTGGTAAAAATTGTTGCATTTTAGAAAATAAAGTATTACGAATAATATCATTCATTTCTTCATTTGTTTTAAGAATTTCTTCTATACTTTTTAGCGCCCACGCGCGAGAATAATATTCTTTTATCTCATCTCGTAAATGTTCTTTTAATTCTAGAAGTGATTCATTATTCTGGCAGTTATTAATTAATTCAATTGCTTTATTATAACCAGTCCAAATGCCTGGAGTAGTAAAATAAAAATAATCTTCTTCTTCTGCAGGAGACACTATTTTAACATAAGAATATTCATTACTATATAAATCAAAATTAGCAGTCCCAATAGAATTAATTGGATTAATTATAAAAGGAAGATTATTATCATTTATTATAGTTTTTTTATACAATTTGCCATTAGAATCAATTACCACTTGTTCATCATCACTCTCTAAAATTCCATTTACTAATTGATAAGAGACATCTTCATTATCATTAACATTTTGATAAAGAGTCCCCATATCATATGCAAACCCTTGGCTTTCACTTATATCTTCATAATTCTCTACAACTGTGCCTGCTATTACTGGAGCCATATCAAATTGTATAATAGGCTTCGCGGGCGCATTACCGCTATAAAATAAATATTGAAAAACAGCATTACTAACTGTAAGTTCTGTTTTTGTTTCATAACTTAATTCCAAATAACTTTGATCAACCCAAGCACCTTCAACTAAAGCTCCACGGCTCTTAACTAAAGTATCATTTCCAATAAATAAATTATCTATTCCTAATAATTGTTCAAATGGAATACCATCTTCTAAATAAATTTTTAAATAATCCTTATCTGATAAAGTATAAATACTATTTTCTGGAGGCGTAATTGATACTATTTGACCATTTTCATAATTTGGCTCACCAACTAATGGCTCTAATGTATCTTTATCTACATAAGAAGGTATATAATTCATTTTACTATACCAAAACGGCTCATCCATAACAAATGATAAATTAATATTTCCTTTATATAGTGTAGTAGAAATTTGCATATCAAAAACAGTAATCTTCTCCTCAAACGGCAATAAAGAAACACTTGGCGCGGCTGATACCCTAGCTAAAATTGCACGATTTGGATGCTCTGCTAAAATCAATTCTTTTTCTACTCCAGGCATAAAGTATTTTTTAAAACTATCTAATTCCTGTTGTGTCATACCATCAGTAGAAAGAGTAAAATTTAATTGATTTGCTTGAAAATGCGTTCCCCAAAAATACTGTCCATCTAAAGTTTTATAATTACTAGTGGAATCTTCAAAATCTGCATAAACATTTTTTTCTAATCTATCATTAAATGTAGCAATTAAATTAAAATCTTCAATTGGCTTTCCACCATAACTAAAACTAATAAAAGAACGATTCATGAAGGGAAGGCGATTGCCTTCCCCATCATGAGTTGCTAAATATACTTGTGTTCTTTTTGGCCCAGTAGACCAGACCTCATTGCCTTCTAAAATTGCCATACTCCATTACCTCCTTGAAACACTTCTATTTCCAGTCTTGCGAGCAATTTTAAGCATTTCTTCTTTTACTAGTTCGCCCGCACGACGCGCATCATAATCACTTGAAATTGTACCAGCATTAAAATTAATTGACACTTTTTCAATTGTAATACTTTCATCACTTGATGTTGAAGAAGTAGCCCCAGCAATTGTATTATCAAAAATGTCTTGTAATTGAGTTACTATAGATGCTAATGAATTTCTCTTATTACCTAATAAATCATGCTTTAAGAAATCGGTTTGTGCAGCATTTAATACTGCTTCTGGTTTCGTCTTCGTTCCATCCAACCAAGCAGGACCAGTAAAATCTGCCATACCACCTTGTTTATAATAAGCTTTATAATTTGGTCGTGGAATCCACACTTGACGGTTCTTTTTATTAACCTTTACAGTTTGAGCAACAGTCTTTTTACCACTCTTTTTAGTGGCTTTAGTAGCGAATGTAGATAATAAAGCTGCATTATTAGTTCCACCCAATTGGCCACCGGTCAATGTAATTTCTTTATCAAGAACTTTTCCTGCAATTTCACTAATAGTAGCAGAAGCAACATCATAAATCTTATTGCCAGACTTTGCAAAAGACACATAACTTATTCCAACTGGAACACCGCTCTGTAAAGTATATGTACTACCATTTGTATCTCGTATACTGACAGGAGTCATTGCTCCAAGAGTTAATGGTACAGCTTTTAAATCATTTACATTTACTTTTGTATTATCAGCCGCTGTATCAAATGCTGTAGCTGTATTTTTCCCTGTAATTAATTCTTGAATTCCTGGTAAGTCACTTGATCTAAAATAAACTGTTTTTCCATTTACTTCTGCTTCAAGGAATGGTACGTTTTTAACTACTTTTCCTTTATTTGTATTATTAGAACTTAAATTTTTTGAAACTATATTACCAGTAAAATGAACAGGATAAGATTCACCAAATAATCCTTGAGAAACTAATTTAGTATAACGTTTTTTATCTTTAGTTTTTTGCTTACTATTACCTTCATTAAAAGTATAACCATAAGCAGTGCTTGGTAAAGGAATATTTTCTTTTAATAAATTATCAGTTTTAATTCCTTCACTAGCGCTTTGTAACGCTTTTTGAGCTTCTTGTGTTAATGTTGCATTATCACTAATAATTTTCCCGCTTTCATCATACTCTAATGCATTACTATTAGCAAGATTTTCAATAAATCTATCTTGTAATTCATCACCATATTGTGCGTAATTAGGATTATTAACAAAAGAATTTGGATCATTTTTTGCATTTTCAACAATATTATCCCAAACACCTTCCGCGGCTGCTCCATGACTTTCTATATTTTTATATTTCTGTAAAGTATCCGCATCAGAAATTGTATTACTATAAGCTTGGCGATAAGCTTTTTCCGCTTCTTCTTCTGTTCCTCCGTTCGCAATAGCTTCATCATACGCCTTTTGCCCGGCATTACGAGCAGCAGATTGTATTTTGCTCTTAGATTCACCAGATAAAGCGCTAAATTCTTTATTACCAGCTTCTATATCTTCAATAGCATCACTTCTACTAATTGAAGTATCTTGTAATGGATCATTTTCATCATCACGACGCTCGGCCCATTGCTGGAATGCTTCTTGGAATTCTCGTATGCTCTCTTGTACATCCAAAGCGGATTTTGAAGTATACTCATTATTCCACTCTAATATTTTTTGCGCAGCTTCTTCTGAAGTATTAGTTTCCATGATTTCACGAACTTCATTCCATAATAAACCATTTTCCTTTTGATAATCTAGGGTTTCTGTCATTATAGAAATCTGTGTATCAAGACGTTCAAGTTGCTTATCTGAAGCTTCTTGTATAGCATCAATCTGTTGTTGACGCTCCTCATAATACATATCTTGCTGTTGAGAAGCAATTTGATCTTGCAATGACTTAATTTGTGAAGCAGAGCCGCCAGAACGCTGCAAAATAGCCAATTGACGCTGTAATTTAACTAAATCACTATCACGCTCATTATTTTGCCGCATTTCTTTTTCTTTATTAAGCTGATCTGTTAACCCCTTAATAAATTTGTCATTAGATTTTTCTAAGGCTTCTTTCTGATCTTGTAATTTATCTATTAAAGCTTGTTCGCGTGATTCAATAGCTTCAAGTAACTGTTGTTCAACATCTAATTCATTTTCTACAAATGCTTGAAGAATTTCATTCTGTTTATTTTGATTTTCTATAATTTTTTCTTGTTGTTCATGGTAACTATCATATAAACTATCAAGTTCATCGCGCCAAGCATCAACATTATTCCAGAAATTCTCCATCATTTGAGTATAGAGGTCATTATCTTTATCTTTCTTATTAATTTTCTTTAATTTAAGATTTTTATCTATACTTTTAGCAACTTTCGTGCCATCATCGTTATAAAGTAAATCACTTAAATTAAATCCAACACTCTGTAAATAAGCCAATTGTTTTTTGGCGGTAGCCGCATTATCAATAGCTTGTCCATTTACATTACGTCTAGTAAGATTTTCAAGAATATCAAGGCCCACGCCAGAACCAGGTCTATCATTACCAGTGTATTGTTGTAAGCCATTTTCATCATAAGTAAAGATTTTCCCATAAGATGAAGCTGCCAATTCAGCGCGTTTATTATCATACCAACTCTTTTGAAGAGCGGCTAATTTTTCATTACGCTTAATTTCTTCACCCAATAAATCATACTGCTGTTTTTGAGCTTTATAAATTTTTTGGCCATTAGCTATACGATCATTTTCATATTTGGTTTGTAATTTTTCTTGATAACTAATATCTTGTTCTATCTTATCAATCTGACGTAACCAGTTATACCAGCGTTGAATGTCATCAGTTGTAGTGGTGGGTTGCTCGGCGTCATCTCCGCCACCACCGCCTCCTCCGCCACCGCCTCCGCGGCCAGCTTGGGAACCTAAGTCTTTGGCTGATGCGTCAAGCATTGATTGCCACATGGCTCGGATTTGTTTTAATGCGGCTAATGCAGCGGCTGCACTAGCGAGAGCGGGACCAGATACATTACCTGTAGCAAATGAAAGCGCGGCAGCTTCTGATTTAACTGGTTTTCCTCTACCGCTAATTGCTCCTTTATTGCCTAATAAACGTTTAGTCTGCTTATGATTAAATACAATAGCATCATCTGGTAAATCAACAAATTCTGCTCCATCATCACCAACAGTATAATAACGTCCACCAGATACAATAAGTTCTGGGCCAAGTTCACCCATTAATGTGCCTTTACCACGTGCGAGTGCAACATTTCCTTTAGCACTTCCTCCAGCTTTTATATTGCCGCCTTTAATATCAGGTGGTTTTACTGTTTCTTTTGGTGTGCCTTTAACTTCAGCACCTGACACATTAACTTGTGCATTAACTGATATATCAACTTTTACTTTTGCTGTAACATCTTCTACATCAACATTAACTTTTTTTTCATCTGGTACACTACTCATAGTAGCACTCATAGCAGCTTGGAAAGATGTAGAAGCTCCTTCTGCTTCTGCTAGACCGGTAGAAATAGCAGACACATTAAAACTATCAATTTCACCTTGAGCATTCTGAATTTCACTAGTCATTGCAGCCGTGCTTACGGACGCAGCTGCCGCTCCATTTTCTGAAGATGCACTAGAACCAGAACCTTTTCCTTCTCCGCCTTCTCCACCACTTGTCGACCCGCCCATAGTTAATTGAATTGGGCCGCTATGGGTGACACTACCAGTAATCGTTCCATTATTAGCATTTACAGTCGCATTAGCTGCTTCAATAGCAGCACTAGGAGCTTCAATAGTGCTAATATCAAGAGACAAAGAAGACTGATTATTAGAATTTTGACCAACATTATTATAATTGTTATCATATCCTTTTTGCCAAGAGGGTCTCCAATCTTTACCCGCGAGAGGGTCTTCTACAGATTCATTATTCCCATTATCTATCTTAACATTTTTTGGCTTAATAATTAATTCGTTAACTTCTTGAGTTAATGTTGGAATTGAAGGAAGTGTTAATTCATGAGATAATGATACATCCTGTGCATCAACAACAACATTTGCTTCTTGTGTAATTGTAGTAGTGCCACCATTAATAGAAGTACTCGCAGTTCCTTCTGTAGAGGAAATATTGCCCATTATATTCTGAACTGCTTCATTTAATGAAGTATAATCTCCAGCACCATTAACTAAATATTTTTTATTTTCTCCAACAGTAATATCATAATTAATACCATTGTAAGAAATTGTTCCTTTTAATGGATCTTTAGTAATAGAAGCATCAGAATTAATTCCCGTTGTTCCTTTTTCTAATTCAGCAGTAACACAATTATTTATCCAAGTATCAGGATCGGTAGTAGATACTTCACCCCATCCTGGGAAATTAACTTTATACATTCCATTTTCTATTTTTTCAATAGAAATGGTATAATCTACACCATTAATAGAAACTGTTCTAGAAATAGAAGGAAGAGAAGTAGTTTCTTGATTACTAATACCAGCAGTGCCTTCATCCATTTTTTTACTTATTTGTTCATTAATCCAATCAGATGGATTATCCACTAAACCAGCGCTACCAAAGCCTTGTATTAAATATTTTCCATCAGTAGCATTTTTCTGAATAGTAATTAAATAAGTTACACCATTAATTGTCCGAACGGCGTTTATAGAACTACCCTGACCACCATCAACTGTTGTTATAGTAGCATTTTGATTAAAGTATTCTTGTACTTTAGACTCAATTTTTGATTGATCCTCTAAAGTTGTTCCATCACTCCAAACATAAGTAATTATACCATTATCGCCATCAATATTTAAAGTATAATTAATACTGCTTGTAGTAGTTGCTTCTATTGTATGAGTTCCTGTGGTTGTTAAAGTTTCTGTGGTGGTATTATTAGTAATTTGAGCTTGATACATAGATAGCCATAATTCCCATGCACGTTCTTCTGATTCTGCGCTTGTCATTATTCCACAACCACTTACACGTGCACGACGTGGCTGAATGTCTGTATTAGCATCTATTTTACCAGACATATCCACAGTAACTGGAGGTAATTCATTACCTTCACTGTCTAAATTTACATTTGTAAAACCATCTCTAATTCCTTCAATAATTGTTCCAGAAATTGTTTCACCTAAATTAGCTTGTGTAAATGCTTCTTGTATACCTTGAGCTATTCCATCCACTAATGTTGAATCAATACCTAAACTTTCCAAAGCCTTTTTCTTTAAAGTATTAGCATCTATTTCTTGACCATTAGTTGAAAATTCAATATGTTCACCACTTGGTAATTCTATATTCCAATCATATTGTTTTGTTTCTGGATTAAATGTTCCATGTTTACCATTTAAAGCTTGTTCTAGTTGTTCGGTAGTTGCTTCTTTTATTTTTTCTGCTGGATTATTTTCCGGGTCAGAAGTATCAAAAGTAACATCAGTGGCTTGTTTTAATAGATATCCTTGATGAATTAAAATTTCTTCATCAGACATTGATTGGAACATTTCTCCCATATGCCCGCTAGTATTTTCTCGCAAATATTGAACATATTTTCCAGCAGCTTCATAAGGAGTATTAGCTTCACATTCAAATCCATTAGGAAATTTATATGTCACACCGCCCTTAGAATCAACCATTGTAATAATAGTTTTCACGCCCAAGCTAGTATTAAAAGTAAATTCAGAATTATTACTGCCTTCTACAGCCTTAACTACGGAGCCGCCAAGATCTCTAGCTTTAGCTAAAGCGGTTTCATATTGATCTATCTGCTGTGCCCAACTTTCAGGATTGTTTTTATCTAAAGTAATAGAACCACCATCGGTACCGTGATATATGCCACTTTCAATATTTCCTTTTTCATCAAACTTAAATCCAATATTTTCCCATCGCTCTATTGTATCACCAGTAATAGTCTCGCCAGCAAATTTTTCAAATAAATCTTTTTTTGCCTTAATTTTTTTATCTTTTCCATCTAATCCTAATAATTTCTCAACACTATCATATAATGATGTTCCTTTTTCCGCCTTTAAAGAGCCATTATGCATTTGATCAATTAATTTATTGGCATCTTCAACAGAAATTTTCATATTGTCTGCCCATTTTTTAATTTTATCAGTATCTTTTTCTGGATCTAAATCTTTAGGCACCTGTAAGACATCAAAAATACTCGTTCCTTGTGACACTATTTTTCCAGGAAAAAAAGCAGAAACAACATTTTGAATTTGACCAACAACATCCATATCACCTAATGTCCAGTCAATACTCATGATATTCTTTAAGAAATCAACTGCTTTTTGTGGATCTTCTTTTCCCAATTCTTGAACCGCTTCTTTTAAATTTAATTCTCCAATTTTAATACCGCCACAAAGATTTTCTACATCAGCAAACCATTTTTCAGCTTTTGTAGTGAATTCGGGCAAACCATTATCATCAAAAGTGCCACTAAATATATTCCCTATATCTAATCCATCACCTTCAACATCAAGTTCTTCCATGGCTACAATAGCTTCAAGCATATTAATTGCAGCATCAAGCATTTTAATTTGTGATTTTGCCATAGCTTTAACGCCAGTATCAAAATTTCCACTCATATCCGCTGCGCCAGTAGCAAAATCTACGCCAAGACTACCCAAAGCAATTTTAACGCCTTCGCCATCCACATTCTTTAAAGCGCTCATACCCGCTTCAATTAATGCGGCAGCATCTTCTGCTTTCCCGCTTAAAGTTTGTCCCATAAAAGATAATGTTTGGCCACTAGCCGCCGCCATATTATTCATTTCATTAACAATATTATAAAAATCAGCAATTTCCATATATCCTGATTTTGCGGCTTGATTCATACTCTTATAAGCTTTACCAGTAGCATCCCAATAATCAATTGGATTTTGCATACCATTTGGTAAATTACGGCTCATAAAATTAAAATCTTTATTATCGGTAGAAGAACGAACACGATAAATTTCTTCCGCTACTGCTAATTCAGCTTCATACTCTTGACGACGAGCCGTGCTAACATCAGGATTATCAATTTCACGTTGTAAATCAGCAATTCGTTTAGCAATTGTAGAAATATTAGTGTAATTTTCATCTGTACTTTCTAATGACTTGGCCAAAGCATCAAAAGTAAACTTTGCGCTAATACTATCAATTTGTTTTAAAGTATTATATAATTCAATAGCTCTTTGCTGATTTAACTTCAGTCCATCAGCAGTACGAGTGAAATCTGTTTTTTCTAATTCAATACCAAATTTACTTAAATTAGAAATTAAATTATCTCTTCCAGCATAATCTAATTTACCCTCTAATCCTTTACCTATACCTTCAGCTAATGTATCTAAAAACGACTTAACACTATCAGCAACAATATTAGAAGAATTAACAATTTCATCAAGTCCATTCGCAGTTAAAACTTCCATATTAAGTTTATATCCATCTAAAGCAGCGTCATATGAGTTAGGATCAAATAAATCTTCTACGGCCACGCCTAAACTATCTGCTAATTGTTGAATAGTATCTAAAGAAGCATAAGCTAAATTTTCTCGCAAGAAATTTACATTCTTTAGCGCATCTTCTGCTCCTTGTGTCTTTTGAGCATCTTTCTCAATGGCTTGGACCATCATAGCATTTTGCTGTTCAACTGTTCCGCCGAGATAGTCGCCATATGTTCTTACAAAATCAGCATATCCTTTTTCACCAGAATCAATAGCATTTTTCCAATAATCAAGATTTGGTTGAACAAAAATTCCGTCTAAATCATAATCTTCCAAATGAACATTTTCTATACCTTTTTCCATTATGTCATTTGTAAAATTATTCATCTCGGAATTAATCTTTTCCATAGCAGGCTTTATTTGTTTATAATCAAGGCCACCAATAGATTCACCCTTAGCTACTTTTCTTAAATCTATTTCATTATATTTAACATTTAATTCTTCAAAATATCCCTTATAATCACCAGCTGCTAAAGCTAAACGCGCTGGTAGAGTTTTCTCTTCATATTGAGCTAATTCTTCCGCTGTTTTCAAATCAGAATCTAATTTTGCTTGAAGCCATCCAGGTATATCTTCAGTACCAAGTAACTCTTGAATTTGTTCTGCGTTTTTAATTACAAAACCGGTAATTTTTTGAGGATTTTCTTTATCTTCATATAAATTTTCAATAAGACCATAAGAATCTAAAAGAGCCCGCAACTCTTCATTACCAGTAGAAACAAATTTTTGGCCAGCCATTAATCGATCGGCACTTCCGCTAATGATGCCATCAGCTTTTTCTCTCTCTTGTTGAAGAATGGCTAAATTATGCTCAGCATCCTCAAGTTGACTATCAACATAAGATTGACGTGCTTCTTTATTTTTAAAAGTAAATTTTCCATTTTCTTCGTCAAAAACATCACTTAATTGATAAGGTTGTTCTCCAGTTTTACGTTTGCTATTTAATTTTTCAAGTGCTTTTGCCGCATCAGAGAATGAAAGCCCATTTTCAGCACTATTTATAACTTTTTCAAAATCTTCAGCTGAAGAAACAATATTATCAACATAAGACTGAATAGCAAGAGGTAAATTATAAATTAAAGCATCTTTCAATGGCTCAAACATACCCGTATACTGGCCTAAACCAGTCTCTTCCATTTCTTTCGTTAATTTTTCTATTCCTTCACGCGTAGATAAATTATTAGATTTAATTAAAGTACGTAATTTTTGTTGATCACGTGAATTTGCAATTTCTCCAACTTGATTAATAATTCCAGCGGTTGCTAAAGCAATTTTATTAGCATTATTATAATATCCTTTAGAAGCATATTCATCTATAACATCTATTTGCGATGCTATCCAACCAGAAAACTCTGTAGTAATATAGTTTTGTGCATCACGTATACTATTATATAATTTACTTAATCCCTCACGAATTGGCGCATTTTCTTCAGCCTTATCGCCCAAACTAAAATCACGCAATCCTTGATCATTAAGCTCTCCACCCCATTTAGAAGTAATTTTCTTTTGAAGTTGAACCGCATAATGAGCAGGATTCATATTATTATCTTTATAATATTCTCTAATCGCTTTTGCTACTGGATTTTCAGGATCTGTTTCCAATCCTATTTCTTTAATTATATCATCAGCAGTATATTGCTTACGATTTTTCCACATTTCTTGGAATTTTTCTTGAACATTATAGTCTAAATTTTTATAATTTTCAGCAAATTCATCATAATCAGATTTTAATTGCTTATTAATATAATCCTCTGTAGTGGTACCATCATGATCTTTTTTATACGTCTCTGCTTGTCTATACAACCAACTAGTTAATATGCCATTACCCTCGCCTAAATTTTCAACAAATACTTGCTGTTCTTTTCCATATGTATTTATTGCCGCAGAAAGTTCAGTTTTTTCTGTTGATTTTAACATATCTTCATAATCATTAATGCTAGCCAATCCTGTTTCCAATTCTCCAGCATAAGTAATAAATGAAGAAAATATTCCTTGCATTCCTGCTGTTGAAATTTCTTGTGATAAGTTTTTAACCGCTGTTAAAAATTCTTCAGATTGCTTATCTAATTTTTCTAACCCTTTAATTTTATTTGAATATGCTTTAATATCATCTGAAGAAAAAGAATAATTATCATTTGTAGATAAATTATTTAAAGAATTTTGTAAAATATCTACTAAAGACTCAATATCGCTATCGGCTACTCCATAATAGTCTTTTAAATTGTCTTTAAATGTATTTAAATTATCTTCAATATTAGATAATGAATACATATTATTATACTCATCAAAATTAATACCTATTTTTAAATTATCAGTATTATAAAGTGTTTTTAAAATTGATTGAGTACTTGATAAATCTTCTCCTAAAAAATTATAAAATTCTTCAAAATATGGTAGCATAAAATCTAATGAACCAGGAGAAGTATCTATAGATGAATCTCTTCTAGATAAAGAATCGCCATTAAATTCATTTTGTTTTGTTATTAATGCATCCTTTGCGTCTTTTAAATCATTTTCAGCCTTTTCTCTTTCTGCTTTTGCCGCTGCTAAAGTAGCTTCCGCAGCAGCACGCCTAGCCTTCTCTAATTCATAATCTAAATTAGCAGCTTCAATAGTAGCATTACCAACCGCGTCTAATCCAGTAATTAATTGAGGATATTTATCAGCCAACTCATCAACGGCAGTCTGATATTCTTCCGCCGCTTCTGCGCTATCATAACGAGCTTTTTCTAATTCTTGTAATTTATTTATAGATCTATCTAATAATTTATAATCAGCATTTTTTTCTTTAGCTTTATTACTAGCTTCTTCCGCAGTTTTAGATAAGCGTTCTGCACGTTCTTCAGCATCTTCAATCATTGTTGAAATACCATTAACAACAAATAAAATACCACTTGCCAAAGCTAAATATGGGTTAGTATTCGCAGCCGTATTAAACGCTAATTGAGCCGCTTTTGCAAGCATTAAAGCACCGGCAATACTTTGAATTGCTCCAGCCATCATTTGGCCACCACGACTACCATTATTAAATAAGGCACTAATCATATTTAAAGCAGTCGCAATATTTCCCAGAGTATTGGCAGTGTTCATACTAGATTTATTTAACGCGGCCTGAAAACCTTGTGCTTGTTGAGTAGCTTCTGCTAATTGCCGTTTTAATTCCGCTATATGCTCTCCGCTGCCACCTGCTTGTTCTGCTTCAGCTATTTTCGCTTTTAATTGTTCTGTTAATTGAGTTGCTTCTTCCAAACCTTGTTTTAATAAACGAGGTGAATTCATTGGAATATTACTCAATTCTTGCATTTTTGCTTTTAATTGATTAGCGATATTATCGGCTTCGGCTAAAGAAGTTGGAAGAGCAGAACTGCGGGCAGTTTCAGTCGCTGCCAAACCTTCACTTACTTCTGTTTTTGCTTGTGCTAAATTTGATTTTAACCCTTCTTTTCCTCCATATCCTTTCGTATGGCCCAAGCCTTTTAAATTAATTTGTTCTAGTCTACTTTGTAACTCTTCTAATTCCTTTTTAATCTTATCGACATTTTCTATCGTAAAATTTATTTTATTATCACCAGAAGTTAATTGTTTTAATTGTTCCATTAATTCTTTAATTCTTTCACGAATTTTATTAACTTCTTCAGCATTAATTTTTACTTGTTCTTCTTTTGATAAATTTTTTATTTCCGATTCTAATCCTTTTATTGCGTTTTCAGCATTACTAACATCTGCGCCAATAATTATATTTTCTTCTTTACCTTGTTCTAATTGCTGTTTTAGCTGTTGAATATCACTTAATGCTTGTTCAGTTCTTACATTAATAGGAATTTCAGTATTTGATAAATTTCCTTTAATTCGCTCTACTTCAGCATTAAAAGCATTACTAAAATTATTAATAGCATTAGTAGAAGGATCGGCCATAGCTGATTGCATTTCTGCATAATTAGCTTGACGAGCAGCAATCTCTTCCTGACTAAGAGATATTCTTTCTTGTACTCCTTGCGCCACTGCTTGTGTTTGTTTTGCTTGAATTTGAGATTCTTGAGCAGCTATATTAGAAGATACTACATTTGTTTCTGATTGATTTGAAGAAGGAGTAGCATCTGTGTTGGTTTTTCCTTTAATAGGAACATTAAATAAATCTTGCCAAGCAGCAACTACATTGGCTTTTCCTTGCTTTATTGTATTGGCAATATTATCTATTATACCTTGTGTATTTTGTATTGCTTGTTGTCCACCATTATTAGATACAATAGTAGAAGGCTCCATAATATCTTTCCAAGCCTTTGCTAAAGTAGCTACTGCTTTAAATAACAATGATTTGATACCATCAATTAAATTAGCTACCATTGCAATGGCACCTAAAGGTATCTTTCCAAATAATTTAGGCAAATTATTTAAACCATTAATATAATTAGTTATGCCATCTAAAGCACTTTTCCATAATCCTTCTGCACCAATAGTAGTATAAAATTGCTGCGCAGCAACCTGTACTTGATTCATTTTAGATTCAATAGAATCTAAAGCTTTTAATGCTTGTAAAGTACCTATATCTTCGCTATTTTCAGCAGTTTCCATATTTTCTTTTAATAAATCACCGTTGGAAACCAATGCTAAGAAACGAGATTGCTGTCTATTACCAGCAAATTGTGTAGCAATATAACGTTGCTGAGTACTATCTAAAGTATCCCATTTTTCAGACAATTCAACAATAACATCAGTAAAATCTCTAAATTGATGATCCGTTGTCTGCATAGAAATACCAACTGACTTTAATGCCGCATCGACCTTATTAAAACTCATTACCTCTCCTTCAGAGTCTAATAATTTCTGAGGATCTTTAGTTAATTCACCATAACGAGAAGCAATAGATTTCATAGCAGAACCAATATTAGTGGCGGACTCACGAGTAACGGCTACCATAGTAGCAATCATAGCAGAAGTATCTTGGAATGTAGATCCTACCGATTCCATAGAGGAAGCAGTTTTAGACATAGCAACTGCGAGTTCTTCTTGTGAAACGGCTGTATTTGCTGCTAAATTAGAGTATACATCAACAACAGTTGAAGCTTCTGACATTTCCATTTTAAAACCACGCAAAGCTGTGGTCATATAATCCGTGGTTGTAGCATAATCTAAGCCAGAAACTTTAGATAACTTTAAAGTTTCTTCAGTTAAAGCTAAAACATCTGCTGTTTCCAAACCTTGCTGATAATAAATTTTAGATACATCATAAGCACCTTGTATAGTTGTACCATATTTTTGCGCCATTGCGCTATATGTATCTACTTGTTTCCATAAATCACCAGTTGTCATATCAGTAACAATTGAAATACCATTCATTGTAGTATCCAATTGTTTAATATGATTCATAGCATCTTTAACCGCCCGCTTGGTTAAATTTAAAACTTGATTAAATCCCATGAAATTAGTGATTGCCATTTTCATAGAATTAAAAGTTTGTTGCTGCTGTTGCAATCTTAAAAATTCTGTATTAGCAGCATTTAACTGTTGTGTAAACTTGTGAAGTTCGCTCTCCATTGGGCTTAAACTTCCGCTTAAACCTAATTGATCTTTTGTTGCACCAGTAATTTGTTCACGCAATCTTTGCAAAGCATCGGCGTATTCATTAATTTGTTGATTATATTTTTCAATCCCTGGCGTCATAGCTCCGCCTTCAGCGGTAGCTGCCTGCATTTCTGCCTGTAATTGATGAACAATTTGTAACTGAGATTCTAGTTCCTGAACAGCAGACATATGAGGATTGACATCTTTAGCATATTGTTGTGCCTGTTCTGCCAAAATTTTAAGAGGACTATTTTTTAATTCATCCCCTGTTAAATTTTTTATGGTTTTAAACGCTTCATTAATTGCATCAAGAGATTGATCTTTTAAACTATTTACAATTTGTGATTTCGTAGCGTCGTCAATTTCAAATTGCCCAACAAAAGCTTTTAACATATTTTCACGACTGCTTTCATTCATTAATTGTCCATTATCTCTAAACCAATTATCATATGAAGAAAATGTGTCTTTTGAAATGCCCTTATTTGCTACTTCATTCGCTAATCTTTGATCTGGAGTTGCTTTCAAATACGCACTTGTTAATTTTTTATTAGCATCAGCATATTGTTGTTCAATTCTTGCTACACCCTTATCAATAAGTGCGCTAACTTCATCAAAACTTTTAGCGTAATCGCTGGGTTTAAGTCCAGCCAATGTTAATGCTGACTTATTACTATCTTTTTGTACAATTCCATCTCTAACTTTATTTTGAAATTCAGTAAATTCAGCATCAGCTTTTGCTATTTGCTGTTCTATATCACTGAACATTTTTTGTTGACTACTATTCAGTTTTATATCTGAAAACTTAATATTTTCAGCCGCAATTTTTGCGCGAGCTAAAGAAGTTTCTAACTTTTCAATAGTTTTACCAGCTTGATTAAATTGCTGTTGAGAACCAAAACCCTTATTCATTTGTATTTGAAGTCTTTCGGCCTCTGTTCTCATAGAACTCAAAATTTTCTGCATAGCTTTAAATCCAGAACTATCTGGATTTAAACTTTTATTAACAGCCCTCTCCAGCTCCGCGATAGAAGATTGTATAACATTCAATCTTACACCAACATCAACGGTAATCTCAGCCATTTATCTCACTCTCCTTTTTCACCAAAATAAAAAAAGAGCCACTTTCCTACACCCAGGAAAGTGGCTCATATATTAGCATCAATATCTTGATTAAGACGTGTTATTTTCAATATTAAATTATTACTATCATCCGTTTTTTCTGGCATACCAACGATGTTAAAAACGGACGTAGTTGGATCAGCCCTTTCTCCCAAGCGTAAGTTAATGTCACTCACAACTCTTACTTTTGGCATATAAATTAAATTGGTATAATTTAAGCCATCATTTTCATCCTTGGAGTAAAACTTACCCTCAAGAGTGAACAATCCATTAAAGCGTTCTTTTTGAATCAAATATATTAACGCTTCATCCTTATACTCGTAATAATAATCCACCATATAATGTTTGGTGGCGTCCGCTTCTATAGTTTTTTGTTTATCATCAAATAGAATTATGTAGGGCTCAATTTCTCCAGTTAATGGATTATATCGCGTTTTATCAATAGTCCCATAAACTTTTCTTTGTCCCACATCTCTTTCATATTCATAAATAAAAACTTTTTTCTGTGGCGGTAAAATTGGATAATGATTTAAATAAAATCCGCCACCTGTATCTAACTCAAAAGGTCCTTCACGCATTGGTACAGCAATAGAAGTTCCTTCTTGTTTTTCAGTCATATTAGCACTTAATAATATCCCCATACTAATAGAGGACATAACGCCTTCAGTTAAAGAAAAAGTAACTTCTGAACGATCTTCCCAAATAACACGAGGCATATTGGACCAACCTCCTCGCGCCATTATAGGGGAATTTCGTTCAGAAAGCATAGAGATACTTACATTCTCAAAATAAAGAACGGGTTCTCCCTCTTCTAGGCGTCTTGAACCAAATTGCATAGGAACTTTAGCTTTTAATACAACTTCATAAAGTTCTTTTACGCCAAAATATTGGTCAATCATTTGATTCACCACCTAAAATAAAAACTAGGGGCATAAAGCCCCTAGTTTAATTATTCAATTACTGACCATCAGCAGATAAGGAACCGATGTCGTCACCAGCAGTGATTTCATCAGCAGCAGCTCCGCCGTAACGGATTAGCTTCATCATTTCCTTATTACCACGCTCATTATCGTCGCGTAGTACGTTTAGGGTCATTTCAAAAGTAGAAGGATCGCCTTCAGCTTCTAGAGTAATAGTAACCTCAGATTGAACCTTAGCCTTACCAATTACAAACTGGAAAGCTTCATCCTTACCAGTCTTCTGTGAACGCATGAAAGTATCACCAACAACACGATAAGTGCCTGGGAAAGTATCAGGAGAAATAGTTACTTCAACAGCAGCATCAGCATTAGCAGCTCCAGTTACTAGCTCATCCCAGAAAATACGAACATGGTCACCCTCAGCAGCAGGAGCGGCTGTAGTAACGCCCATAGCAGTATTCTTAAACTTTAGAATATCATTTGCAGCCATAGTCTTATCTGTTACAGTTGTTTCACCATTACTTTCACTAACGGTTGCTACAATCTGAGTACGAACACCAGCTACAGTGCTTCCAGTGCCGCCGCCATAGTTAATGAAACGAATTGGATGGTTAGCGGTAGCTTTTGGAGTTAGAGTATTACCAGTAATATGATCTTTTGGTAGTGGCAAAGCACCACCGGCACCAGCAATAACTTCTTCGGTGTGATGAACGATTACAGTATCATCAGCGGCTGGCTTATGAATAGCACCACCAAGCATGAAACGTAGAGATTCAAGAGAAATTAGAGCATCTTCTAGAGTAATGGTAATTTCCTTACCATAGTCCCAAGAAATTAGCT
>Ga0247609_10001123_pt1 | contig 33310 bp, 28 predicted proteins | sample 172DNAGHGlowgp2_FD_193487 | JGI IMG/M metagenome (GOLD analysis project Ga0247609, IMG submission 193487) | Sheep rumen microbial communities from Palmerston North, Manawatu-Wanganui, New Zealand - 1728 DNA GHGlow gp2 | ecosystem: Host-associated > Mammals > Digestive system > Stomach > Rumen ... | reverse complement strand
GCTTCAACGGAGTCTACTTCACTCGCGAAAACGCTGAAAAAGAAATGTACCGCTTGATGAAAAAGTATTCTACGCACGCTGTCAAAGTTTACGAAGACAACCACGACAAGACATATGTCTGTGACAATGGTGCCACATTCTACATCTGTAGAGCATAACATAACCTATCTATTATTTATTACAAACGTTTGTTGTTAACAACATGCCTCTTCCCTAGTTGAAGAGGCTTTTTTTGTACCATAAGTAGTGGAAGATAAGAAAAAGCACAACCGATTGATTGTGCTTTGTTTTTGAATTGGTTCGTAGAATTATAACTTACGGTTATAGTATTCAACGATTTGAGCTTCAGTGATGTTTTGATTGAGTTCGTTTCTTTCTGGTTCTCTAGTGAGTTTACCGACGAACTTAGTTTCATCAAATTCGACCCAACCGACTCTGTTCGCAGTGGCTTCGAGAGATTCTTTGACAACTTTTAAGCTTCTGCTGTCTTCTTTAAGAGAGATTTCATCACCAATCTTCACGAGTAAGCTTGGGATATCAACTTTCTTACCGTTCACTAAGACGTGACCGTGGTTGACGAGTTGTCTAGCACCTCTACGAGTACGAGCGAATCCGATACGGTAGACAACGTTATCTAAACGAGATTCTAAGAGCTTCATGAAGGCAAAGCCTGTGACTTCTTTGCTCGCGAGAGCGATCATGAATAAACGTTTGAATTGTCTTTCATTGACACCATACATTTGTCTGAGTTTTTGTTTCTCGACTAATTGTTTACCATATTCACTTGGTTTCTTTTTACGATCAGCGCCGTGTTGGCCTGGGCCGTAGGAGCGTTTTTTGAATTCCTTATTAGTTTCTAATAAAGAGACACCTAAACGACGAGATCTTTTCCAATCTGATCCAGTATACTTCATATGTACTTCCTTCCTTTCCTTTATTTTTGCAAATAATGATAAGGTGTAAATTCCTCACTTCGCCTGTTTGAATTATCTTTTCACCTCTGAGCTTTGGTTACTTGGTCACATTTGTTTCAAACATCGGACAAGTTGTATTTACATGCTGCATTACATGCAATGAATACTATAAATGAAACGGAGAAGAATCGCAATATGTAATTTAAAAAAATATAATTTTTTACCGAATATATAAAAAAATGCAAATATTTGATGATATCTTTTTCACTATAGTGATAAGATATAATGAGATTATGGTAGGATTGATTGTTGGCATTGTTGGAGGAGTAATTGGATTAGGCGTCATCGGCGTCCTTTTATATATCTTTGTCTTTTCTAAAGCAAAAATTAAAAAACAGATCAAAGAAATTGAAAGAAAATTCTCCTATCTCGATGCTTTATTAATCGGTCAAGATAGCCAATATATTCACCGTTTAGAAATCATTTCTCGTACCAATCTTTTATATGTCGATAAACATGCGACATTCACAAGAAGATTTAGAGAAATCTATGAAACCGATGATAAATTTGTCGAATCTTTGATTAGACAACTCAATTCATTAGTGGCTAATAAACAATATAAAAATATTAAAAACACTCTCGTGGAAGCCCGTAAGGCATTAGAAATCTTTGAAGAGAAGACTAATCAACTTGATAAAGATTTATATGAACTCATCAAACTTGAAGAGGATTCTCGTCAAACAGTCTATAGACTAAAAGAGCAATATCGCGTAGTGAAACAATCCTATTATGCGAAGGCTAATGAATTAGAATTAGCGTCTTCATCCTTTAACCGTGCGTTTGACAAATTAGACGCCCAATTTGTTCAAATTGATGAACATATTGAAAGTGCTGAATATGATGAGACTGGTGAAATCATTCCTGAAGTGATTAATGTTATCAATGCTTTAGGCAAGATTATTGATACTCTTCCAAATCTCTGCTCTTTAGTCCAACAAGTGATTCCTGCAAAGATTGAAGATATCAATGCCGTATATCGTCATATCACATCTCTTGAGATTCCTGTTTATCACCTCAATGTCAAAGAGAATATCAAGAAGTGGAATAAAGATCTTGATAATGTGAAACAAAAGATTAAGAATCTTTCTATCGGTGGTTGCCAAAGAGAATGCACTCGCATCATCTCGGAAATTGAAGAATTATCTAATCTCCTCGCTAAAGAAGAAAATGATAAAAACGCTTTTGAAACTGAAAAAGATCATCTCTACCAAGAAGTTAAAACCCTTGATGATGAATTCATCAAGATTTGTTCCATCCTTCCAAGAGTTTATGAATATTATGTGGTTGATGAATTCCAGAAACAAAAATTCGATGTTTTAAATCGCAATATCGACCGCTTATGGTCCACAAAGCGTTCTTTGGATGGATTTATCCATAGTGAGACCAAACAACCTTATAGTGTCCTTCAATCTAAGCTCGATGATTTAAAATCTGATTACAATATTTGCTATACCGGTTTAAAAGAATTTAAGACTTATTTAGATTCCTTAAAGACCACAAGCGAAGAAGCTTACTCTTTAGTTTCTATTTATTTCTATAGAGCGAAACAAATCGAAAACACTTTAAGATTAATCCATGTTGATACAGTGGAAGAACAATATGCTTATCGTCTTGAAAGCGTCTTTAAAACTCTTAATGAAATCAATCTCTTACTTCAAGAGAAGCCAATTGATGTTAAAAACATCAACGATAGAATTGAAGAACTCAAAAGAAGCGCGAACGAATTCTTTGAAGAAGTAGAGAATAAGTTCAGAGATTCTCAACTTGCAGAATCTGCGGTTGTCTATGCGAATAGAGATAGAAATCATCAAACAGATGTTCATCAACAGTTATCGGTATTAGAAAACGAATTCTTCCAAGGTGAATTCGCGAATGTCTATAAGAGTGCGAACTCCATCTATAATCGTTCACACGTCGAAGAAAAAGGTAATGGCTAATTTAATCTATTTTGATCATGCGGCGACTACCTCTCCTAAAAAAGAAGTGGTCTCTATATATAATGAAGCCTTAAAGACTTCTTTTTATAATCCCGCGAGTGCGCATCAAGCGGGAACATTAGCTAACCGTGAATTAGAGAATGCGCGTAATGACATCTTAAAATCATTCGGTTTAAATAATTATTCTTTAATCTTTACTAGTGGAGCGAGTGAGGCTAATAATTTAGCGTTAAAAGGTTTTGCTAATCGATATAAGAAAAGAGGAAACCATATCATCACTTCTAGCTTTGAACACCCCAGTGTTTCAAATACCTTAAAGGCTCTAGAAAATAACGGCTTTAAAGTAACATATTTACCTGTTAATAACGGTCAAATATCATTAGAAGAATTAGAAAAAGCGATTACTCCAGAGACGATATTAGTCTCGATTATGGCGGTTAATAACGAAGTTGGATTTATTCAAGATATAAAAGGGATTAGCAAGGTTGTTCACAGTCATGGAATTAAACTACATATTGATGCAGTTCAGGCTGTTGGTAAGATTCCTACTCCATATCAAGATGCCGATTTAATCACCGTTTCTCTCCATAAGATTGGTGGGCTTAAAAGTAGTGGTCTTCTCCTATTTAAAAAAGGCATTGAACTAATCCCATTAATCGATGGGGGAGGTCAAGAATACGGCATTAGAAGTGGGACTAATGATGTGCCGATGGCATTATGCAGTGCTTATGCGATTAAAGATGCATTAAAGAATCAAAAAGAAAACTTCATTTACTGTCAGAAACTTGTCGAACCTCTATATGAATATTTAAATAAACATGAAGATTTATATGAGATTAATTCAACAATAGATAATCCATTTATTGTTAATTTCTCTTTTAAAAATAAAAAGGCCAGTGTCTTTGTTGAAGCTTTATCAAGTTTGGGTATTATGGTCGCTAGTAAGAGTGCCTGTTCCTCTCGCCTTGATAAAGGTAGTGTCTCCTTATTAGCGTTAGGTAAATCCTCACAGATTGCTAATAACGCGATGAGGTTATCTTTTGCCTCCTCTAATAATGAAGAAGAGATTAAAACATTTATTGATAATTTAGATAGATTAGTAAAGGAATTAAGAGCATGATCAAATATTCACATATCATGATTCGTTTCGGCGAATTATCGACAAAAGGCAAAAATAAATCGAGTTTTATCAGGGTTTTATATGAAAATATTAAACATGCTTTAAAAGATTTCTCTTCTTTAGAAATCGAATCTCGTTATGATCATATCTATGTTTATTTAAACGGTGAAGACTATGAGCCAGTGATTGCTAGATTACAAGATGTAAGCGGCATTCATGCGATGTCACTTGTCTATCGCGTAGAGAAAGATATCGAAGCGATCAAACAATCCGCTTTAGAACTAATCAGCCAAGAAGAAGGAAAGACATTCAAGGTAAATGCGAAAAGAGGAGATAAGAAATTTCCTCTCCATAGTGATGAAGTTGTGAGAGCAGTCGCCCCAGTGATTTTAAGAAATACTCCATTAAGAGTGGACGTTCATCATCCAGATATTTCAGTGAACATTGAAATACGTGATGAAGCAGCCTATATCTTCACCCGTACCTATCCAGGGGCAGGTGGATATCCATTAGGAGTAGGTGGGAAAGCTATGCACATGCTTTCAGGAGGTATTGACTCTCCAGTTGCAGCCTATTTATTAATGAGACGTGGAGTGAAGATTGAATGCATCCATTTTGCATCTCCTCCATACACGAATGTAGGAGTGATATTTAAGTTAGAAGACCTACTTAAGAAATTAAATCGTTATCAACCTACAATTCGTTTACACATTATCCCGTTTACCAAGATTCAAGAAGCGATTTATGATAATGTGCCAGAGAGCTACTGCATTACCATTATGCGTCGTATGATGTATCGCTTAGCGAGTCGATTGGCTAGTAGAAGAAACTGCCCAGTCATCTCAAGTGGCGAATCAGTCGGGCAGGTCGCGAGCCAAACGCTTCAATCCATTCATGTCATCAATGAGGTGACTAACACTCCAGTGATTCGTCCGTGTGCGACGATGGATAAACTCGATATCATCGATATCAGCAAAAAGATTGATACTTATGAAATATCGATTAGACCATATGAAGATTGCTGCACGATATTTACTCCAAAAAATCCAAAGACTGCACCTGATCTAGAAATGGCTAAGGAATTAGAAAATAAATTCAACTTCGAAGAGCTGATTAATGAAGCCCTTAATAATGTTGAAGTAAAAATGATTAACGAATAAGAAAAGAGGCATAATAATAAGCCTCTTTCTTTATTTTGATGACAATTAATTACTTATTTCTTTAATTGTTTTTTGGCAGTGTTCACTAAGGAAGTGAAGGCTGCTGGATCATTGATCGCTAATTCGGATAACATTTTTCTGTTAACTTGAATGTTAGCGAGTTTTAATCCATTCATGAATCTGGAATAAGAGATATCATTCATTCTGCAAGCAGCGTTGATTCTTCTAATCCATAATTTGCGATAGTCTCTTTTGATGTTTTTACGAGAGACATATGCGTATTGAAGTGAGTGCATCACTTGTTCTTTTGCTGTTTTGAATAACAAGTGTTTGCTACCGAAGTAACCTTTAGCGCGTTTTAAAACTCTTTTTCTTCTTGCACGTGTGACAGTGCCACCTTTTACTCTTGCCATTGTCTAGTTACCTCCTATTGTTGAATTAAATCCTTGATGCGTTTGACATCTGATGGATGGACACTAGTTTGTTTCATTAAGTGTCTCTTTTCTTTTGTGGTTTTGCCATAGGCGCGGTGTCCAGTGCGAGCGTGATGTCTCACGAGTTTGCCTGAACCAGTAACTTTTACTCTCTTAGTAAGCGCCTTTTTGCTCTTCATTTTTGGCATGATACATTCCTCCTATTTCTTGGGTGCTAATACCGCCACTAACCAACGACCATCTAAAGCCGCAGGTTTTTCAATATTAGCAGCATCTTCTAATAAAGCGATAAATCTATTTAACGTTTCTTCGCCGACTTCGACGTGACTTAACTGTCTTCCTTTATATCTGACGCCGACTTTGACTTTATTTCCTTCGGAAAGGAACTTTCTTGCGTTCTTTGCCTTAGTTTCTAAGTCATGGGCACCGATTTGAGGAGTGAGTTGTACTTCTTTAGTTGTTACAACATGTTGATTCTTCTTAGCTTCTTTAGCTTTCTTTTGCTGTTCGAAGCGGAACTTGCTGTAATTGATGATTTTGCACACTGGTGGCTCAGCATTTGGCGAGACACAGTAGAGGTCCATCTCGTATTGATTCGCCTTGAATTGGGCTTCACGAGAAGACATGATACCAAGTTGTTCACCATTAGGACCGATTAAACGGACTGATGGGAAGCGAACTAGTTCATTGACTAAATCTTTGTTTTCTTTGTTTGGCTTCTTGCCGGCATTAGGATCGTAAATAGTTATCATCTCCTTACTTTATTAAACAAAAACGGATGCAATAGCGCACCCGTATATCTCAGTATAAATACTTTGATGTAGCATTTACCAATCGATTAGTCGATCTGGTGAGAAGCGGGTGTTCTACTTTCTACCTTTATTTGCGAGATAATCTTATCAAAGTGATGATAAGTAGTCAAATATAATTTGTATTATTTTCTGTTTTTCGTCACATCGGTTAATAAAGCGATGAATTCTTCAACGGAAACAGTGATTTGTTCCTTCTCACCATATTTGCGGTAAGTGACTTGATTATTGTTCTTTTCGTTATCTCCGATAACGATAGTGTATGGAATCTTATTGATTTGGCTGGAACGCATACGGTAACCAAGCTTCTCGTTTGAATCATCGATCTTCACTCTAAATTTGTGTTCTCTGAGCTCGTCAGCAAACTTATTAGCGAATTCGAGATGGGCGTCGTTATTAACAGGAAGGACGTTGACCTGAGTTGGAGCGAGCCAAGTTGGGAACGCGCCTTTAGTCTCTTCGAGAAGGAAGGCGATAAATCTATCTAATGAACCTAAAATTGCTCTATGGACAACGACTGGACGAGCTTTTTCGCCTTTTTCATCAATATAGGTGAGTTCAAATCTTTCTGGAAGTTGATAATCGAGTTGAATAGTGGATAAGGTGACATCGTGACCGATTGCCGATTTGACTTGAACATCTAATTTTGGACCATAGAATGCCGCTTCGCCAATGGCTTCATAATATTCAACACCAAGTTCTTTTAGAACTTCACGTAATTGATTTTCACTCTTTTCCCATAATTCATCATTACCGAAATATTTTTCGACATCGTTTGGATCTCTTAAAGAGAGACGGAATTCATAATCGTGGAATCCGAAGTCGTTATAGACATCTAAGATTAATTTGGTGACTTCTTTAAAGACATCGCCGATTTGCGATGGCATACAGAAGATATGGGAATCGTTTTGATAGAAAGCTCTAGTTCTTTCAATTCCAGTTAAAGCTCCAGAAGCTTCGAAACGGAAATCTGCCGCAATTTCTGCAATCTTAAGAGGAAGTTCTCTATAGGAGTGGAGAGCGCTTCTATACATCACCATATGATGTGGGCAGTTCATTGGTCTAAGGACATAGGATTCATTATCGACATCCATTTTTGGGAACATATCTTTTTGATAATGGGCCCAGTGACCAGAAGTTTTATATAATTCCACATTTCCTAAACATGGGGTGAGGACGTGTTGATAACCTAACGCGATTTCTTTATCCATAATATAGTCGCTTAATAAACGACGGACGATAAAGCCGTTTGGTAACCACATTGGTAAACCTTTACCGACTAATTCATCATACATATAGATGCCGAGTTGTTTACCGAGGATACGGTGATCTCTGGCCTTTCTTTCTTCAAGCATCTTTAGATATTTATCTAATTCTTCATGAGAATACCAAGATGTACCGTATATTCTTGTTAATTGTTTGTTCTTGCTATTGCCTCTCCAATAGGCACCTGCTAAAGATAATAATTTGAAGTGGCGAATCAAATTAGTGGACAAAAGATGTGGTCCACGACAAAGGTCGATGAAGTCGCCTTGTTCAAAAGTAGTGATATCTTCATTGATACCTTCGATTAATTCCACTTTATATGGATTATCTTTAAATACTTCTAAGGCTTCTTCTTTACTTAATAATTTACGAACAATCTTATAATCTTTGCTCGCGAGTTCTTTCATCTTCTTTTCGATGGGTTTTAAATCCTCATCAGTGATTGGATTAGAAAAGTCGATATCGTAATAGAAACCTTCATCAATGGCAGGGCCAATACCAAATTTGGCATCTGGATATAATTCTTTAATGGCTTGCGCTAAAAGGTGAGCAGTGGAGTGATTGAGCACTTCAAAAGCTTCTTTTGTCGATCTATCAATCTCAACGATAGATCCATCATGGTTTTGTATTTTCATATAGTTCTCCTTCCCTCCGCAATACAAAAGCGGGCTTATTGATAATTTATATTATAAATTTTCAATTTAAATAATTATTGTAACATGTCGATTAAGTCTCTTAATCCATGTTTGTGACGGTGTTTCATCTCCACAGCTTCTTCAATTGGGACAGTGGTGTATTCGCCACCGATAGAAGCTGTCACAACTCCGCCGCCGCCATCGACGAGAGTTTGTACGGCTAATGCACCATATCTTGCAGCAAGAATACGGTCATGGGCAGATGGGGAGCCACCTCTTTGAAGTCTACCGAGAACTTCTGTTCTAGTATCAAAGCCAGTTGCTTCTTCAATTTTCTTGGCTAATTCTTTAATATCGTATAAGTTTTCGGAGACGAGGATGATTGCGTGGCTCTTGTTCATCGCTTTCATCTTTCTTAATTTTCTAAATAATTTATCTTCGTGAAGTGGGTGTTCAACACAGATGACACCTTCAGCACCTTCTGCTAAAGCAGCATACATGGCAAGGTCACCACAGTCACGGCCCATAACTTCAATTAAAGAACAACGTTGATGTGAACCAGAGGTATCTTTGAGTTTATCAACACAATCACAGATGGTGTTGAGAGCAGTAGAGAAACCAATAGTTTCTTCAGTGGAACCAACGTCGTTATCGATTGTTCCTGGAATACCGACGACTTTTACGCCTTGTTTATGAAGGGCAGCAAGTCCGCGATATGTACCATCGCCACCGATACCGATTAAAGCATCGATTTCATAGTCCGCTAAGATTTGCGCACATTTCTTTTGTGTGGCTTCTTCTTTCATTTCTGGAACACGAGCGGAACGGATGATTGTACCGCCACGGTTGATGATGTCGCTTGTGAAGTCCTTGTTCACTTGTTGAATATCGCCTTCGAGAAGACCGCGATATCCATCATAAATCACGTACATTTCTTTGCCATGATATAAACCAGCGCGGATAACGCTACGTAAAGCCGCGTTCATGCCTGGGGCATCGCCGCCGCTAGTTAAAACTGCAATTCTTTTTACCATAAAAAGTACCTCTATTAATATAAATATAACAAAGTTATCTTTATTTGTGATACTAAAAATTGAAACAATTATTTTTTTGTATATTTGTTTTCCACAAAATGCAATGTGGATAAGTATGTGAATTAAGGCATAGATTTACATAGTAAATCATTTCGGTATTTGTTGTGGATAACTCATATGGAATATATGTGCATTATTTTTCCTTTTGAATAGTTAATTAACTATATGGGATAATGGTTTCACACTTTCAGGAGGCAAGATGGTACTCATTCATAATACAGATACATTTACAGTTCGTCTTGTCACCCTCATCGCTGAGTATGACCGTGATACGATGGTTAATCTTTATCAACCGTTAGTCGGTCATGAAGCGGTTTCTTTATTTTTTACTCTTTGGAGTGAGGCTAATAACCAAAGAATCGTTCCAACAGCCTCTCATGAATCCTTATTCGTGAAGACACAGTTCACTGTCGGTGAATTCGTTAAAGCGCGTAAAGCATTAGAAGCCGTAGGTTTACTTAAAACCTATTTAGAAACGAGCAACGATGGAAGATTTTTCCATTATGAGTTATACGCTCCAAAAACCCCTAATGATTTCTTTAATGACACACTCCTTTATGGATTACTCATTAAATGCATTGGAGAAAAGGAAGCGCAAAGAGCAAAGAATATCTATAGCATCGCTAACCTCAACAAGAATGGTGAAGATATCTCCGCATCATTCCAAGAGGTGTTCCATCCTGATTTTGAAGATCCAGCATTCTTAAAGGCGATTAAAACGAGCAAGGCTGCTGGACGTAATCAAGCGAAGATTGAAACCAAATTCTCTTATGAGAGATTATTTGAAGAATTAGCGCAAATCGGACAAATCGGGGAAAACGCTTTCTTAAAGAAAGACCTTAAAGAAATCGCTAGACTTGCCACTTTATATGGCATTGATGAAGTTACAGCAGCTTCCATTATCAATAGTTTCTATAATCCAAATGTAGAAAAAGCAAAGCGTTTGGATTTTGAAAATATCACTAAAGCATTCCAGGAAGAGACGAATATCGCATATTTATCCTCTTCTAAATCTGTCAGCACAAAGCCGAAGTTTGTCTCTTCTCCTGGAGCGTTAGCGAGCAAGATTAATTTGATGGAGAGCATCTCCCCAAAAGATTTCCTCTCAATCTTACAAAACGGTAGTGAACCTGCGACCCCTGATTTAAAACTTATCGACAATATTTCTAAGAAATTTAGACTGAATAATTCGGTGATTAATGCGGTTATCGATTACGTGTTAACCACTAATAATAATGTTCTTTCTCGACCGTACTGTGAAAAGGTTGCCGCTTCTTTAGCAAGAGAAGGCATCACTTCAACACTAGATGCGATGAATTATCTTAAAAAGATATCTTCGGGTAGTAAAGAAAGACATAATAACCAAAACAAAGACAATGACGATTATGTCACAGTAGATAGTAAAGAGAAGGATGAAAATCTCAACTGGGAACAGTTAATAGATGATATCGATATCGATGGAGGAGACGACAATGGAAAAGCTTAATGAAGAAATTGCCAAGAACGCGAAAGACGAAAGCCTTAAAGCGATGACGAGGTTTGGTAACAATGAAGCACTTATCAAAAAGATGAAAGATGCCTTTTTGGATTGCCCAACTGCGAAAAAATACATTGCCTCTTTAAAAGTTGATGATGAACTCATCGATAAAAATATTAATAAAATCTATGATTTTGTCAGCGATATCAACGCGTGTAAAAAATGTCCAGGCATGAGCAAATGCACGAAGAATAATCCATATTTAGTGACTAAGATCGTCTATGTTGATGGCATCTTAGACCGTCAACTCGTACCATGCAAAGAACTCGTCAAAAGAAATGAATTCCTCCATGAATTCCGCATTCGTGATTTTGATGATAGCTGGCTTGAAAGCAAGATTAAGACATTAGATTCTTCAGCGGCAAGAGCAAAAGCTTTAGCCAAATATGTTAACTATGTTAAAGGTGAATCCGCTTCTTGGATTTATCTTTGTGGAGAACAAAATAGTGGTCGTAGCTATTTAGCAGCAACATTTGCTGTTGACCTTGCTAATAGAAAGAAAGGACCAATCTGCTTTATCAATACTGCAAAAAGAGTGAAGGAATTAGCGGATGCAATTTATAAAAATAATGAGAGATTCCAAAGATTGATGGACATTTACTGCACTTGTAATGTTCTCGTTCTCGATGATTTTGGTAACGAATTTAAAAATGATTTAATCCGTGATTCGATCATCTTTGAAATCATCTCTAAAAGAAGTGCGGCTCATTTATTCACCATCTTCACAAGTGATTTCATGATTGAAGATATCGTCACTTTATATAGCACGAGCAAATCTGCCGCCTTAAGAGCGAAGCAAATTGGTAGACTAATAAAAAATAACGCCCAGGAAGAAGTTAACCTAGGCGAGATTTCAATTTATTGATGATATTTTGTACTTGTTTTTGAAGCTCTTTTAGATTCCCATCATTATGAATGATGAACTCAGCTTCTAAACGATGTTCATCGATCACATTAGATTCATTGATTTTTTCTAAAATAGAGGCCTTATCTCCGTCTCTATTTTTTTGATGTTTGAGACGGTTTTCCTTTTTGCTTTCGGTGATAATAATGCTATCAAACATACGGTCCATCTTCGATTCGAATAATAGAGGGACTTCGACAACGCGAATATCGTTTTTATCTAAAGATAATAAGCGTGCTGTCTCTTTTTCCACTAATGGGTGGATGAAGCGTTCTAATTTCTTTTTATCTTTTGGATTATCGTTTAAATAATTTCTCAAAACTGTTTTATCGACTTCGTCATTAACAAAAGAGATCAAAAACATCTTAGAAATCTTTTTAGCAATATCTTTATCTTTATATAAAGAAGCGACGATTTCATCAGTTGATATCGTATAATAACCATTTTCTTTAAATACATTTAATACTTCTGATTTTCCAGAAGCGATTTTGCCCGTAAGAGCGATATTAAGAGGTGTACCTAATTTCTTTTGACAAGACGGACAGAAAGTCGTGCCTCGACCACCAGTAGTGATAAATCTAAACTTCTTCCCACATATTGGGCATATCTCACCAGCTTTGCCATATATTTTTAATTCGTTTTGGAAATTACCATCAATATCTTTTCCAGGATGATAACTCTTGATTGTTGAGCCGCCCATTTGGATAGCTTTATTCATCACCTCGGAAGCGCTTTTGATGATGGTTTTCCAATCGTTTTTACTTATTAAGTAAGTTGGGGTATGTGGATGAATACTACTAGCGTAAAGAGTTTCATCGACATAGATGTTGCCTAACCCAGTAATCAATTCTTGAGATAATAGGGCAGATTTAATCGGTATACGTAGTTTCTGGGCTTTTTTATAGATAGGGGTCACATCACTAACCACGAATGGTTCGGGACCGAGCTTTGCTAATCCTTTATCTAAAAGATAACTATCTTCATCCGCGAGTTTCATAAAGCCGAAACAACGCGAATCGTCGTAGATGAGCTTTTTATTGTTGTCGAGATGAAAAACTATGCGCGCATATTTGCTGTTATCTTCTCCTTCATCATATTCATAATATTTGCCTTCCATTCTTAAATGGGAGATGATGACGAGATTATTGGATAGATGAAAGATTAAGAATTTACCAATGCGAGTGACATTATGATAAGTCTCACCAATAAGAGAGTTAACAAAAATAGTGGGATCCCCTTCGATATTAGAGGATCTTAAAACATCGATGGACTTTATCGTCCTACCAGGAACTATTTTGTTTAAGAGATTTTTAACTGTTTCAACTTCAGGTAATTCAGGCATAACTATTTACAGGAGTACCAATCTTCTCCAAATCCTCCATCGACTTCTAAAGGAACATTGATCTCAATCGCATGTTCCATAATGTTTTTAATGAGTTTATAAACTTCTTCTTTCTCTTCTTTTGGGACTTTAAAGATTAGTTCGTCATGGATTTGTAGAACCATCTTTGTTTTATAGCCACCTTCTTTAAGAGCTTTATTGACCTTGATCATCGAGATCTTGATTAAGTCTGCGGCAGTGCCTTGGATTGGAGCATTCATCGCCGCACGTTTAGCGAATTCTCTCACTTGATAATTAGCATCATAGATTTCGCGTAGATATCTTCTGCGATTGGTGAGAGTGGAGACATATCCATTGTCTCTTGCTTCGTTAACGATATTGTTAAAGAAATTAGCGACCTCTGGATAATTTGAATAGAATTCGTTGATGATCGCTCGTGCCTCTTTTGTAGAGACTCCAATTTGTTCTGCAAGACCGAAATCAGAGATGCCGTAGATGATGCCAAAATTCACAGCTTTGGCTTGTCTTCTTTGTGCATATGTAGGTTGGTCAACATGGAAGACCGCACTGGCGGTTGCAGTATGGATATCAGTGTTTGACATGAACACTTTCTTTAACGGTTCACAGTTAGAGAGATAAGCGAGGATGCGGAGCTCAATTTGTGAATAATCTAAAGAGAGAATCTCATATTCGTGATTTGGATAATAGAATGCTTTTCTAATCAATTTACCTTCCTCATCTCTAATGGATATGTTTTGAAGATTAGGTTCAGAACTAGATAGTCTTCCTGTTGTGGTTTGTGTTTGATTGAAGTGCGCGTGGATTTTGCCGTCACTATGAACATGCGGCTTAATGCCTTCAACATAAGTCGATAATAGTTTCGCGTATTTACGATACTCTAATAGCTTTTCAATGATTGGGTGTTCATCGATGAGTTCTTTTAAATTATCAAAAGAAGTGGATGAGTTTTTATTACCTTTTAAACCTAATTTGTTATAGAGGATTTCACCAACTTGTTTTGGAGAAGCGATATTAAACGATTCTCCCGCGAGAGCATGAATCTCCTTAGTTAATTGGTTGATTTTTTCTTTATATTCCTGACCGAAATTATCAAGGATAGTGACGTCGATCGGGAATCCTTCAATTTCCATCTCTGCTAAGGTAGATGTGAGAGGAAGTTCGAGTTCATTAAAGAGACTAACAGCGTTGATCTTCTCGAGTTCCATATAAGCTTTTTCATATAAATGGAGGGAGAAATACGCGACTTTTGGAGTAAATTTATCGTTATTTGCGTTAAATAAAGTTACTTCTTCTTTTTGTAGGTCCACTCCAAAAGCATTCATTGCTTGGAAGATATTATTCTTTAAAGAACTATCTAATAAATAAGCAGCAATTAATACATCGAAAGCCAATCCTTCGATTTTGATATCGTATCTACTTAATGCGACTTTGATCGCTTTATAATCAAAACAATATTTCTTAATCGATGGATTTTCTAAAAGTTTTTTAAGTGCTTCATCATTTTTGGCATCATCGATAGAAATGTAATATGTATCATTATCATCACAAATGGCGATACCGTTGATGGGGTCAATAGAATAATTGCCGTCAAGATCAATTGCAATACCGATTTTGTCTTTAACTTTTATGTCTTTAAAAGAAGTGACTGTATGTGGATTAATTTCAACTTCATCCATTGAAGTCTTTTTCCATTTCTGCGGAATTTTGTTCATCAGTTGTTTTAAGGAGAACTGTTGGGCAAAGGCATTGAGTTTATCAAATTCATAACCTTTATATTCAAGTTCATCGATTTTAAAAGGAAGAGCGACATCGGTTTGAATGATGGCTAGGTCACGAGATACGCGACCTTGTTCAGCATTGTTTCTAATGTTTTCTCCAAGCTTGCCTTTTATCTCATCTGCGTGAGCGATGATGTTATCAAAATTGTTATATTGTTGGATGAGAGTCACTGCGGTTTTCTCTCCGACACCTGGTATGCCTGGTAGGTTATCGCTTGGATCGCCTCTAAGACCCTTGTAATCAATGATATTAATTGGGTCAAAACCATATGTTTCTTTGACACTTGTGGGGGTCATCAACATCGTATCTGATAAACCTTTACGGATGATGTTTACGGTGATTTTATCATCGATTAACTGCAAATAATCTTTATCGCTTGTATAGATTAAAACTTCGTATCCTGCTTCTTCCGCTTTTTTAGCGACAGTACCAGCGATATCATCACCTTCAAAGCCTTCTTTTTCATAATGGAAAACACCGAGACTATCTAATAAATCTCTAGCGATTGGGAACTGTGTTTTTAAATCCTCAGGGCAAGGTTTACGGTTTGCTTTATAGGAATCTAATTGTTCTTTTCTAAAGGTGATTCCTCCAGTATCAAGAGCGACAAATATTGCTTCCCCTTCTTTTGCATTATTGAGGATTTTAATCATCATATTGGAGAAAGCAAAGATTGCATTAGTGGGGATGCCTTGTGGGCTTCTCATGATTTCCACACCTGGATAGGCGGTCGCATAATAAGCGCGGAATAAGAGGGAATAACCATCGATAATTGTAATTTTCTTCATAATTATTGCTCGATAAGTTCAATCGTACTAACGATAAAACTCGTCTCTCCTTTGTTAGTTTTATTGCTACCTTCTAATAGAAGGATGTTGTTCTTTTTAATATAGGCCATATTATCACTATAGAGGTCGGAGAAAATAGTGGTTTCTAGTTCTGCTGATTGATCGAATAGTTTAACGAAGGCCATTGGAGTGCCTTTTTTGGTATTGATCACTTTGACGGATTTAACTATACCCATCACTTTAAATGTTCCTCTAGTTTCATTTGCCTCACTTAAAGGGACGAGATTATATTTATCATATAAATCTTGTCGATATGAGAGAGGATTATTGCTGAGCATGATGCCAAGAGCTTCATATTCATCATTGAGATTATCAAGAGGATTGTCTTCCACCTTTAATAGTTCTGGTGGAGGTATTAAAGATTCATCTAAAAGCACTTGACCATGTCCACTGGAAATGATTTCAGCATACTGTAACCCTTTAGTGATAGAAGCGAGAAGAGAAGCTCTTGATGGATTGAATTTATCAAAGACGCCCGCTTTGATGAGATGAGTTAAACTCGATTCACTGATGCCGTATTTAAACATTCTGACGATAAAGTTGAAATAGTCTTTAAATGGACCATTTTCTTTTCTTTCTTCAATGATATTGTTAACTAAGATATAGTTGATTCCTCTGATTTCTCCAAGGGGATACATCAAGCCATCTTCATAAATGAAGAATTCTTTTTCACTGATGTTGATATCTGGTAGATAGACAGGGATATTTCGACTACGCATTTCCGAGACATATTCGGCGAACTTAGAATCGTTAGTGGAATATGCTGTCATCATGATGGAAGCATAGAATTCGAGAGGATAATGGGCTTTTAAATAGGCCATTTCACAAGCTAGATAAGCATACACGGCCGCGTGAGATTTATTAAAGCCATAATTCGCGAATTTCATAATCGCTTGATAGACAGTGCGGCTGAGCTTATCCGAATAGCCGTTCTTCTTACATCCTAAAAGGAATTTCTCTTCCATAGCTTTTAAGACATCGGCTTTCTTTTTAGAGATACCTCGTCTAAATAAATCAGCTTCCGAGATGGAAAAACCAGCCATCTTCATCGCCACTCCAGTGACTTGTTCTTGATAGGTGAGAATGCCGTATGTATCTTCAAGGACCTCTTTGAGGTCATTAGAGATATATTTCACAGGTTCTAATCCGTTTTTACGCCTTGCGTATGAAGGAATTGAATCCATTGGACCAGGTCTAAATAAAGAGATGACGGCTACGACATCTTCAAAACGCGTTGGCTTAATCGTTTGTATCGCTCTTCTCATACCCGCACTTTCGAGTTGGAAAACACCGGTTAATTGACCTTTAGAAATTAATTCATAGGTTTCTGGTTTATCGAAATCGATATGTTTAGGATCGAGATGTAATTTAGGATTTCTTTGATTGATGAGCTTGACGCAGTAATCGATAGTAGTAAGGTTTCTTAAAGAGAGGAAGTCCATCTTTAAAAAGCCTTGCTCTTCTAGATAGATCGATTCAAATTGGGTGACATAGTGGTCATCGATATCATATGTAATAGGTAAGCAATTTTCCATCGGAGTATTATTTAAGATAATACCCGCGGCGTGTAATCCGTTTTGACGCGGCAAACCTTCAATCTTTCTTGCTAAAGAGACGATCTCTAAATAATATGGATCGCTGTCGACGAGCTTTTTAAAAGCAGGTAAAGTGCGATAAGCACTGGCGAGATCGAGTTTTGGATTGGTGATAGCTTTTGATAAATTGTCGACGAGCCAATCGTGATATTCATAGATTCTTCCGACATCTCTTAGAGCTTGTTTAGCCATGATTGTTTGGAAAGTGGAGATTTGGGCGACCCTATTTTCCCCATATTTCTCTCTCATATAATCAATCATTTCATTTCTTCTGATATCCATGAAGTCAACGTCGATATCCGGCATTGATTTTCTTCCTGGGTTTAAGAAGCGTTCAAACTGCAAATTGTATTTGATGGGATCGACTTTCGTGATGCCTAAACAGTATGAAACTAATGAACCCGCGGCGGAACCTCTTCCAGGACCGACTAAGATATCGTGCTCTTCAGCATATTTGATATAGTCTTGTACGATGAGAAAGTAATCGGCGAATCCCATAGAGGTGATGACGCTTATTTCATAATCTGCACGTTTTTTATATGTCTCGTTATCAATATTTCTTTCTTTTAACCCTTCATAGACCTTATCTTTTAAGGTTTGAATGGAATCGTTAACAGGATAGTGGAGCATTTCTCCTCTTTTCTTTTTGAAGTTGAGAGTAGAAGATTTCACTATTTCGACGGTGTTTTGTAGCTCGCTTTTGCTATATATCTTTTGATAATCGTTTTCCTTCATGAAATAGTGCTGACCAGATTTAGTTTTCACATTAATCTTTTCGTTAAAGTCAATCGCGTGAAGGATATCTAAAATAATGGCATCCTCTTTATTTAAATAAAGGATACGAGGAAAAGCGATAGTGGAATAAGTATATTCATTCGCGAATTTTCTAACTTTATTCGCATAATGTACTTCTTCTTTTGAAGTGACTTCTACTCCGAGATAAAAAGCATCGAACATTCTTGATATTTCAAGAAGATATTTGGTGAATTTCGTATCGATTTCTTGATTGAATTTATCTTTAAAAGAACCTTCGTTAGTGGAAAGTATTCCAATGAGACCTTGATGGTTATTTTTTATTAACGATTTGCTATCCCCTTGTTTCTGCACGGATGCGGATAATAAGCAGAGGTTTTGATATCCTTCCTCACTATTCGCGTATACGCTGATAGAGTCTCCTTCAAAATTCATTTCCATACCGACGAGATAGGGCTTTTTGATGTCGTCCATCATTTTGATGAATTTAGGAACGCCGTATAGCACTTGCTCATCGGTTATAGCCGCACCAAAATAATCGTTTTCTTTGATCGCTTTAACGATTTTCTCAATCGTTAATCCGCTTTTAAGAAAAGAATATCCACTTATGATGTGAAGAGGAGCAAAAGTCATAAATATTATTTAAATAATTCGTCTAAGTCTTTGATTAGAGCTGGTAATTGCTCAATCTTTTTAAGTTTGGCACCTGAGGCATTTTCGTGACCTCCGCCATTATAATTTGCCGCTACTCCATTAATAGGAGTATTTTTACTTCTTAATGAGATACGCCACTTCCAGACTGGATCATCGACATCTTCAGTAGCGGAAACCCAAGCATTGATACCTTCGATATTAGCGAAGATATTGATGCTTTCTTTACCTTGCTCGGTTTCAATACCGAGTTCTTTTTGAATCTTATCGGTGAGGATGTAATAAGCGACACCATGCTCACTTTCTTGGTAATTATTGAGGATGTATTTCTTTAAATCCAAATCGTTGCGTGGCTTTAAAAACATGTTTTGGGTGACTTCAGTAACATTAAAACCAGTCTTCACAAGTTCACCAGCGATATAGAAGGTACGAGGTTCAGTGTGTTGATATCTAAATCCTCCTGAATCTCCGACGATACCAATATAGAGATTTCTCGCTGTTTCTTCAGAAAGAACATATTTATCTCTAAGAGATAAGAACATATTTCCAAGTATTTCCGCACAGGCCACATATGTCTCATCGATCAAAATGACTTTGCCCCAGTTTTCGACTTGTGGGTGGTGGTCGATTCTGATCTTATATTTGGCTTTTTTGAATCTTGGATCGGCAACACGTGGAGTATTGGCCACATCTACAAGTATCGCTAAAACGGGATCATCAAACCAATTAGCGTTCACCCGATCCATCTCTTTGAAGACGCGAGGAGTGTAACTATAGTGGTTATCGCCTAAACAGATCACTTCTTTATTTGGGAAATTGTCTTTAATCCAACTGGCAAAGCCTAGTTGACTACCTAATGCATCATAGTCAGGAGTGGTATGACGAAAGATGGCAATCTTATCATATTTCTCTATCGCTTTAACAATCTTGCGATATTCTTTCTGATATTTTTTGCCTTCACTTTTAATGATGTCAGGGAGTTTTTTATCCATTAGTTAGATTTCTTTCCTTGAACGATGCATAAATCATAAGCATCACGGGCAATCATCACTTCCTCATCAGTTGGGATGACGACGACTTTGATCTTGCTGTTTGGAGTGGAGATAAGGCCTTCTTTGCCTCTTAAGTTCTTGTTAACTTCGTTATCGATTTCCACACCTAAAGCTTCTTTTAATAATTTTCCGACAGAGGCTCTTGTGCGTGGTTCATTTTCTCCAATACCAGCGGAGAAGATGATTAAATCACATCCACCTAAACGGACATAGTATTGACCGATGTAATCGGCGATTCTTCTATTGAACAAGTTATTGGCTAAAATGGCGTGTTCATCACCTTTTTCCACAGCGGCGAGAACATCACGAGAGTCGTTAGAAATACCTGAAACACCTAAGAATCCGGATTTCTTGTTGAACATTTGATAGACTTCTTCAGCGGATTTACCAGTGACGGAGACTACATAGTTGAACACGGATGGATCCATATCACCAGTACGGGTGCCCATCATGATACCACCTAAAGGTGTAAGTCCCATAGATGTTGCGACACATTTGCCGTCTTTAATCGCAGTGATGGAACTGCCTGAACCGATATGACATGAGATGATGCGTGGGTGTTTAACGCCTTCAAGATATTTCAAACCTTCTTGAGAGAGGTATTGATGGCTAGTGCCATGCGCACCATAACGACGGATGTCGTATTTCTCAGTCAATTCATATGGAATTGGGAATGTATAATCTTCTGGTTCCATTGTTTGGTGGAACGCTGTATCGAATGTGGCAATTGCTGGACAATCAGGAATAACATTCTTGAAAGCTTGGAAGCATGTTAAGTGGGCCGCATTGTGAAGTGGGGCTAGTGGAATTAAAGAACGAATCTTTTCTTCTGTATCCTTGTTAAACATCTCCGAATGTGAGAAGTATTTACCACCTTGAACGATACGGTGACCAATTGCTTTGATTTCATCGAATGATTTGATGATGCCTTTTTCCACTAAAGCATCTAATAGAGTTTGCGCAGCGGCTGCATGATCTGGGAAGACAGGATAAGTGACATCTTTCTTATCACCATATTTAATAGTGAAGATGCCGTCTGCATTTCCGATTCTTTCACAGTTACCACTGCAAATTACTTTTTCTTCAGGCATTTCATAAAGTTTAAATTTTAATGAAGATGAACCTGAATTGATTGTCATTACTTTTGCCATAAAATATCTCCTTATTTGACTCCATAATATATTATATGATTTATAGGCTTTTTTAAATATTTATTTAAAGTAAAGGATAAGAAAAACAATAGACAAACGGAGGAATTTATATATTGTTTTAAAAATCAAAATATTTAAAATAGTAGGTTATTTATATAACTGGATAATCCCTCTACCTTATTAACCTTTATAGTGGTATGATATACCTATGGAAAAAATAACGACTATCGTCAATGAAAAGACCGCGAAAGAATTATCGATGAAGAACCAGATTCTCGCTATTGGAGCGTTCTTCTTTGGCCTTATCTGTATCGGTATGTATTTCCTATTCTCTTATTTAGATGGTGATTATAGCAAGATCCTCTATGTTATCCTATTAGGTTTAGGAGGAATGTTAGTGGGCGTTTCTATTATATTAGAAATAGGATTACTCAAACGCATACGCATATACAAAGAAAATGGCTATGAAGCCACTTATGAATTTTTCGATAAGAATCTTACTTTACAAGCTTTCCGTAACGGTGAGAAATTCCAAGATGCAAAAATCAAATATGCAGACATCTATGGATATTGGGAACTTAAAAACTACGTTATCATACGTCTACATAGCATGGATGCTTTACCAATAAGCAAGGTAAGTGGTTTAATAGAATTCTTTGATTCAAAAGGTGTTCTCCGCAGAAAAAGATAAGCAATAATATAAGGCATATTTTAGTAAAAATAGGTTAAATACATCTTTGAATTGATAAAAGTGAGGAACGTTGAGGTCCTTTTTCTTTATAGTTTTTTACTAATTCTTATAGTTTTTCTTTCAAAGAAAGTGGGTTTATGTTTACAATTAAAGTAAGTGGAGGAAAAAAGCTATGGCTTTTGGATTGTTATACGACTATTTGATGGGTCAATGTATCGATGCCTATCAATATTTTGGTGCTCATTTTACAGAGCAAAAAATCGATAAGAAAAATGTCCCTGGTGTCGTTTTTAGATTATACGCGCCTTTAGCGGACGACGTGAGCGTCATCGGTGAATGGAACTTCTGGGACGTCGGTGCCCATAAGATGCACAAGGTTGATGACTGTGGTGTTTGGGAAATCTTTATCCCAGGACTACAAAACTATCAATCATATAAATTCCATTTTAAAGACGCACGTGGACATTATGTCGACAAAATCGACCCATTTGCATTTTATGCAGAAGTTGCTCCAGGCACTTGTTCCCGTTTATTCGACAACAGAAACTTTGCTTGGCATGATGATCCATGGCTTAAGAGTAGAACTCGCAACTTTGATAAACCAATGTCTATCTATGAGATGCACATCGGCTCCTGGTATGGCAGAGCCGCTGATGGCCATAGAAGATCATATGAAGAAATCGCTGATGAGTTAGTCCCATATTTAAAAGGCATGGGATTCACCCATATTGAAATGATGCCAATCACTCAATATCCATTCGATGGTTCTTGGGGATATCAAGGCACAGGTTTCTTCGCTGTTGACTCAAGATTCGGAAATCCTTTCCAATTAATGAGTTTAGTCGATAGATTACACCAAGCGGGAATCGGCGTTATCTTAGATTTCGCTCCAGTGCACTTTGCCACTGACGAGTGGGGCTTAAAGAAATACGATGGTTCTTGCTTATATGAATATGATAATGAATGGAGAGTTTCTCCTTGGGGCTCATACCAATTCGATTTAGGTAAAGATCCTGTGAGAAGCTTCCTCATGTCCGCGATGAATTATTTCCTCGACTATTTCCACTTTGATGGTATTCGTGTCGATGCGGTTAGTAACATCATCTACTATAACGGCGATTGTTCAATCGGCGAAAATAGTGGCGCTATTGAATTCATTAAGAGACTCAATGCGAAATTACATATCGCTCACGATTCCATTATGATGATTGCAGAAGATTCCACAGCTTATTCCGGAACTACTAGACCAATCGAATATGGTGGTCTTGGCTTCGATTATAAGTGGGACTTAGGTTGGATGAATGATACTCTCAAATACTATTCAAAAGATCCAATTTATAAGAGATATGAGCATAACAAGCTCACATTCTCCATGGCTTATTTCTATGCCGATAACTTCATGTTACCTCTTTCACACGACGAAGTCGTGCATGGTAAAGGTACCATCATCAACAAGTTATGGGGCGATTATGATAATAAGTTTGCTTTATTACGTAACTTATATGCTTATCAATTTGGTCACCCAGGCAAGAAGCTCAACTTCATGGGTAACGAACTTGCAAGCTTTGATGAATGGAATGAACAAAAATCCTGCCCATGGGAACTCAAAGCCTATCCAAAACACGATAGTGTCACCCGTTGTATGAAGGACCTCAACTTCATCTATCAACATGAAAGACCAATGTATTTCGAAGAACACAATCCAATCCACTTCCGTTGGTTAATCGTTGATAACGCTGATCAATCTGTCTTCGCCTTCCAAAGACAAGTCGATGATGAAATCATGGTCTTCGTCTACAACATGACACCAAATTATTACGAATATTATGAAATTCCTCTATTCGAAGCTGGTAAATATGAGGAAATCTTCAACTCTGATAAAGATATTTATGGTGGTTGGAATCAATATAACGGCTTACCACTTGATTCCTATCCAGTCGATGATTGGGAAAAGCCACACCGCATCTGCATCAAACTCGGCTCTTTCGCGGCGTGTTTCTTTAGACGTGTAAAACCAGAACCAGCAAAAAAAGAAAAAGAGAAGAAATCTAAATAGTTTTATATATCATAAATCTATATAATATGTATCAAAAAGGAGTTTACTATGTTCGAAAACAAAGACAATTTTAAGAGAGAATTCCAAAGAAGAATGTTAGAAAGATATGGTACGAGAATTGATAATTCTCATGTCATTGAACAATATACCATTTTAGGGGAAATGGTGAGAGACTACTGCAACATGGACTTCATGAAGAGCCATGATAATTCAGTTAAGCATCACCGCACATTGATCTATTTCTCAATGGAGTTCTTGATTGGTAGATTGCTCGTCAACAACATGCAAAATAGAGGCATCTATCAAGTTGCAAAACAAGGATTAGATGAATTAGGACTCGACATCCACGCTTTAGAAGAAGTGGAAAGCGATGCTGGTTTAGGCAATGGTGGTCTTGGTAGATTAGCCGCTTGTTTCTTAGATTCTATTGCCTCCCTTGGCTATATCGGCCACGGTAACTGTATCCGTTATGAATACGGTTTCTTCCGTCAAAAATTCGTCAAAGGCAAACAAACAGAACTTCCTGATCAATGGCTCACTAATGGTAACGTCTGGGAAGTCAAGAAACCAAAATATGCCGAAGAAGTCAAATTCTATGGTAATCCTGAAACCTACCTCAAACCTGATGGAAGTTACGGCATTAAGACGGCGAATGCTATTTGCATTCGTGCAGTCCCATATGATATCCCAGTCGTCGGTTATCGTAATGGCTTAACTAACGTTTTAAGACTTTGGTCTGCTGAACCAAGTAGTCATCACCTTCCAAAGAGTATTTCCTTCCAAGACTACTTAACAGCTTTAAAGGAACTCTGCCACGGCTTATATCCTGATGATTCTACTGAAGAAGGTCGTATTTTAAGACTTAGACAACAATATTTCTTAGTTTCTTCTGGTATTCAATCCACATTAAGAAGCTATTTCCGTCATAACAACACATTAGTGGGCATTCATAATGACTATGTCTTCCAACTCAATGATACCCACCCAATCTTAGCTATTCCAGAAATGATGAGAGTGATGCTCGATGAATACAATATGGAATGGGATGATGCTTGGAAAGAAGTGACACAGTGTATGGCTTATACCAACCACACAGTCATGCCTGAAGCATTAGAAAAATGGCCATGCAGATATGTGCAAATGCTCATTCCACGTTGTTATATGATCATCGAAGAAATCAATCGTCGTTTCAATTTAGAGATGAATGCGAAAGGTGTCAACGAAGTTGATAGAATTGCGATGAACATCATTAAAGATGGTCAAATCCATATGACTAATTTAGCCATCTATACTTGTTTCTCCGTCAATGGTGTTGCGGCACTTCATACAGAGATCTTAAAGAGAATGACATTTAAAGAATTCTATGCTTATATGCCACAAAAATTTAATAACAAGACTAATGGTGTCACTCATAGAAGATGGCTTGTTAACGCTAATCCAAAACTCACTGAACTCATCTCTAGCAAAATCGGTGATGCTTGGATTAAAGACATGTCCAAAATCAAAGATTTTGAAAAATTCGCTAACGACAAGGCTGTGCTCAAAGAGATGGATAACATCAAACTTGAAAACAAGAAGAAACTTGCCGCTTTTGTGAAAGAGAATTATAAGATTGATGTCGATGTCAATTCCATCTTTGACGTACAAATCAAACGTTTACACGCTTATAAACGTCAACTCATGAACATCTTCCATATCATCTATTTATATCAAAGAATGAAGACAGATCCTTCTTTCAGAATCTATCCTCATACTTTCTTCTTCGGTGCAAAAGCTGCTCCTAGCTATGAATACGCTAAGAAGATTATCGAATTAATCTTAGCGGTTGCCGCTTTAGTCAATAACGATGAAGAGACTAATAAATACCTCAAGATCGTCTTTATTGAAAACTATGGTGTCTCCCTTGCTGAACTCATCATTCCAGCTGCCGATGTCTCCGAACAAATCTCCACAGCTGGTAAAGAAGCTTCTGGTACTTCCAATATGAAGTTCATGATGAACGGTGCGATTACATTAGGTACTTTAGATGGTGCGAATATTGAAATTGCTGAATTAGCAGGCAAAGAAAACTGCGTCATCTTCGGCTTAAAGGAAAACGAAGTGGAAGAAGCAAAACGCAACGGCACTTACGACCCATGGCAAGTATATAACTCCGATTATAGAGTGAAGAACATCATGGATTCATTGTTTAATGCGGAATGGGCTCAAACTAGTCCAAATAGATTCAGAATGATCTTCGATGAGATTATGAATCGTCGCGATGAATACTTCATCCTCGCTGACTTTGATTCCTATGTCAAAGCCCACGAAAAAGTCATGGAACTCTACCAAGACAAGATGAACTGGCAAAAGATGGCCTTATATAACATCGCCAATAGTGGTTACTTCTCTTCTGACCGTACCATTGAACAATACGCTCAAGAGATCTGGCACTTAGAGAAAGTTAAATAAGATGACTTTTCTAAAAGAAACGCAAATGGAAAATACTGAGATTGCTCATTTAGGACCGCTTTTTGATTCACAAGCGCGACTTGATGCCGCCATTCACGAGAATCATAAAGTGAATTATGAAGTGACACGTTCTCGTCGCATTTTAGCCCTTCTAGTCGAAATCGGCGAATTTGCAAACACAACTCGTTGTTTCAAATATTGGTCTAATAAAGGAATGGAAGATAAAGAAGTGGTCCTCGATGAATTCGCGGACGGCATGCATTTCTTCCTCTCCCTTGGGATCGATATCAAAACAACTAAAGTCGATTATGAAGTCGTTAATCCAAATCGCGATTTAACGAGTCAAATCCATCTCGTGTATTCTCGTATTGAAGAATTTAAAAAGACGCAGGAAGAAATCCCTTATATCAAAGCTTTCTCTGCTTTCTTAAATATTCTTCCAATTATGGGTTATTCATTCCATGATGCGGAACTTGCATATTATAAAAAATTAAACGTTAATTATAATAGACAAGAAACGAATTATTAATACTTTGTATTAAAGACAACAAAAAAGATTGGGTTGAACCAATCTTTTTTAACGTTTCCTGAAGCTATTTATTTCTTGCTAGAATTTAAAGCAGCGGCAAGAGTAGTCACACCAGAGGCTAATCCTAAGATACCAGCGATGAGAGATGAAGTAGATAATCTAAAGCCGCTTCCAGAAACAATGCTGCTGCTCCAGCTGCCTGTACCGTTTTGATTGTTGAAGAAAATTGGCTCTAATAAGATTAAGGCGCTGCCAGCGAAGAGGATGACTGCAAAGAAAAGGAAGAGGAAAAATTTCATATTCTTATTCTTTAAGTCAATAAAGGCTGATCCACAGACTAATAGACCACCGATTAAGACGAGTAAATAACCGATGAATCCGGCGATAACACCATCTTTACCGAAGAATGTGTCACTGAATGAGAGAGTGGCAGTACCTTCACCACCAAGGATTTTGATAGTGTAGGAGAGTTGATCTGTGAACATCAAACCGAAACAAACACCCGCGAAGATGAGCGCTAAGACTGCTAAGCATGTTGATAATGTTAAATATTTTTTCATAATAATATTTATCCTTTCTGCAAGTAATTATAGTAAGTAGCTTTATTTAAATAAAGACAAAAAGTTTGTTGCGAATTATTAAAGGCAACAAAAAAGACTGGGTTGAGTTGTGACCCAATCTTTTTAATGATTTTTTGTTAAGCTAATTACTTCTTGCTTGGTAAGAAACCAGAGCAGGCGTTTAATAAACCACCAACAAAGGCTAACACTGCAGCGATGATTGGTGCTGGTGCAAGGCCCCATAAGATAGTTTTGAGATCATTAGCGCTGTTGAAGATAGTGGCTTCAAGAAGAATAAAGACACCACCAGTGATGTAAAGAGCGCCATTGATGATTGGGAGGAATTTGTTAGCTGTTTTATCAGTGACAAAGAAGTTAGCAGCAGTTAATAAAGCGGCAACTGCTAAGATCACATAACCGATGAATGATAAAAAGGCACCGTGAACAGTCATCTTAAAGAAGATTAAATCAATGCTTCCTCCGAATAATGCATCTTTGAATGCCATTGTAGTAGTGGTATTTCCGGATGTGTATGCTAATTGATCAGCAAACATTAAGCAGAAAGCCACAACGCCACAGATGAACGCGACGCATTTTGCTAAATTTGCAACTGTTAAGAATTTTTTCATAATTAAAATTCTCCTTTCCGGAAGTAATTATAGTTACTAGTTTTATTTAAATAAAGATAAAAAGTTTATTATTTTACAAAAGTGAAGAAATGTCATTCTCACTGATTACTCTAATCCCTCTTTTAGAGAGATATTCGGCAGTATATCCTTGACCGTTAATCGTTTTATGTGAGAAAGAACCATCATAGATGGTATTAACTCCACAGGAAGGGGAATTATCTTTGAGGATGGCGATTTTGATCCCAAGATACATGCAGATGTTATAGGCTTTTTCTGCCCCTAATTCAAAGTATTTAGTAACATCTTTTCCATTTTGATTGATGATTTTATCACCCTTTCTTTCGCTTGGAGTGCGAGGGATAGATAAACCGCCTTCGACTTCAGGACAGAAAGGGACCAGTTCGTATTTCTCTAATAATTCTTTTACTAATGGAGTGTAATTGCTTTTTCCATCATATTTGCATTTGTCGCCGACGAGGCACGCTGATATTAAAATCTTTTCCATAAACATTGACATTCTATATTTAAAAATATAGTTAATCAAGTTATAATTGGCACATGCAAAAATTGTTGTCTATTTCATATCTCAATAAGGAATATCGCGTCATCATTGAACATAAATCGATGCGACATAAATCGATTAGGTTTCGTCTACGCGATGGCGCTTTTATGATCTCTGCTCCTTATACTGTAAGCGATAAACATATCATGGGATTATTAGAAGATAAGTACGCGCCTTTATTAATTGCCAAAGAAAAACCACCAGCAGTGGGAAAGGATTTCATCTATCTTTTTGGGAGTCGATATTGTTTTCCAGAAGAAGGACAATTCACTTTTTCAAATGGAGAAATTTTAGCATATAAAAACAAAGAAGAATTTAATAAAAAAATTAGAAAATTGTATTTGAATATTATCACGGAAAGAGTACGTTATTATGAACGATTAATGAAGACCAAAGAACACACTGTCAGAGTGAGAAATATGTCGACGAGATATGGGACGAATAGCAAGAAGACAAATACGGTTTGTTTTGCCTTAATTCTATATAGTTATTCCTATCCAATAATCGATGCGATTATCGTTCATGAATTAGCCCATGATTATTATTTTGATCACTCCGCTAATTTCTATAGAGTTGTCTATAATTTCTGTCCAGATTATAAACAATTACATAAAAAACTAAGAAAAGGAGAGTTCCAATGATAAAAGTTATTACCAGCAAGAACAACGATAAGATTAAATATGTTGTCTCTTTAAAAGATAATAAAAACCGTAAAAAAGAAGGCAAGTTTATTGGCGAAGGAAAGAAATCTTTAGAGCTCGCTCTTCATGCTGGTTTAGTCCAAGAAGTCTATACCTATGATACTTTGTTAATCGATGAAAATATTCCGCAATATCTCGTTAATGAAGAAGTGATGAAAAAGCTCTCCTCATCGGTCAATCCTGAAGGTGTTGTTTTTGTCGCAAATGTCCCTTCATTCAAAAAAGACAAATATAATAAAATATTATTCTTAGATTCTATTAATGACCCAGGTAATTTAGGCACCCTAACGAGGACCGCTCTTGCCTTTGGTTATGATGCGGTGGTGACATCCTCTGATAGCGTTTCTGTCTATAACGAGAAAGCGTTAGCGGCCTGTAAAGGAGCTAATTATCTCATCCCTGTTTTTCAAGATGAGCTAGAGAATTATAAAGACAGTTATCAAATTATTGTTTCTACACTTAAAGAAGAATCTATTGATGTTGATGAAGTGAAATTAGAAGAAAAATATGTTTTAGTTCTTGGCAATGAAGCACATGGGGTGAGCAAGAAGAGTGAAGAGCTTGCTGATATTTTTGTAAAAATTCCAATCGATAACATCAATTCGTTAAATGTCGCAGTGGCTGGTGGCATATTAATGTACAAAATTCATTAATATCGGTTGACATACTTTTTTAAAAGATTAAGATTATCTTTGAGGATAAATCCTCGAAGATTTTTGTATCATATCAAGGAGGAGAAAAATGGCTGATTGTAATCATAACTGTGAAAGCTGTGGAGTAGAAGGCTGCGAATCTCGCATTGAAAAGGCGGTTCTTAATGACCGTTCCCACATTAAAAGAATCGTTGCTGTACTCTCTGGCAAAGGTGGTGTTGGAAAATCATTTGTCGCTTCCTTAGTAGCGACCTCTTTATCCCGTAAAGGATATAAGGTTGGTATTATGGACGCTGATGTGACTGGACCAAGCATCCCTAAATCTTTTGGAGTTAAGGGGCCTTGTGAAGGTGAAGATGGTATCATCTATCCAATTGAAAGCAAGACTGGGATCAAAATCATGTCCGCGAATCTTCTTCTCGATAATGAAGATGATCCAATCGTATGGAGAGGGCCTTTGCTCGGTAATCTCGTCAGACAATTCTATGAGAATGTTTTATGGGAAGAATTGGACTATTTAGTGATCGATATGCCACCAGGAACAGGTGATGTCGCGTTAACAATATTCCAAATGTTACCAGTTGATGATTTGATTATTGTGACTTCTCCACAAGACTTGGTTTCACTTATTGTGAAAAAAGCCTTAAAGATGGCAGAGATGATGAATATTCATGTCCTCGGTGTCGTTGAAAATATGTCATATGTGCTCTGCCCAGATTGCGGTAAGAAAATTCCAGTGTTCGGCGATTCTCATATCGATGAATTCGCTAAACAGATGAACTTCAAAGTTCTCGGAAAATTACCAATCATCTCCAGCAATACAAAACTAGTGGACCAAGGCAAAGTGGAAGCTGTTAATCTCGAGGAGATAAACGATCTAACAAAAGCCATTATTGGTAAATAAAGGAGTATTATATGAAAAAAGCAAAATTATTAAGTTTGTTATTATGTGTTGTTCCAATGACTGCATGTGGTGCGCAAGGTGTGGAAACAATCAATAACGAAGAAGCCCTTAAAAAGGAATTACCAGAATTAGTGAAAACCACAGCTGATGCTTATGGGGATAACGAATGTGCGACACTTACTGTTGACATCAAATCATTCAATCTTAATGTTACACGTGGTGATTTAACTGCTAAAGTTCCTGTCTCTGGTCAAGTCGTTTTAGGAGCGAAAAACGTTTATACAACAGAAGCCCCGAAATTAGAAGCAGGTATCGTCTTCAAGAACTTCTCCTTTGGAGTTGATTATCAAAAAGCAGAAGGAGAAAAGAAGAGTTATCAAGTTAAAGACTTCTCCATGGGTGCATACCTCAATAATAAGAACTTATATGTCGACATCTCTAGTACTTCATTGATGGATGGTATTGTTTCCATCGTTAGCGATCTTCTCGGTGGCAACCAACTCATCTCCTCAACCTTAAAAACAGCTTTAGGAAAAGGCAAATATGTGATCAAAGATGTTATCAAAGATGAACAATTCCCAATCGTTAAAAAAGAAGATGTCACTCTTGAAAATATCTCGACAAGAATCAATGATTACGCAGAGTTAATCGAAGATGAAGATTTACAAAAGATTATGAGTTTAACTCATAATAAAGGTGACAATACCTACGCTTTAAAATTAACTTTAAATGACCCGGCTCTCATCAACAAAGAAATGAATGAACAAAGCAGCCTACCACTATCAGTTAAAGGTCAATGTGATGCCATCAATTTAACTCTTGAAGTGACTACTGATGGTAAGGGTGTCTTCTCTGGCGTTAAAGTTGCTGGCGACATTTCCTATAAAGGTGATGATGCAGAAAATCCAACAACTAGCAAACTTTCTCTCGATGTCGAAGCAAAACTCGACTTCAGCAAATATGGTATTGAGACACCAGATTTCACTGACTATAAGAGTCCAGAAGCCTTGATGGGATTCATCTCTCAAATCATCGGTGGTTTAGTGCCAAACGGTGGGTCTGACGCTGAATAGTTTTTTAGACCAATAATATATAAGAAAAGCAATATTTATTTATTGCTTTTTTTGTGCTATAATCTTTTAGATTACGAGGTGAATGTATGGAAAATTTAAAAGTAAAGGAAATCGTTGATCGCGCCTTAGAAGAAATTTCAAAAGCGGAAAAAGGCGATGTGATCAATGCGATCCGTAATAACTACCTAGCTAAGAAAAGCGAACTCATGGGACTGATGTCACTCCTTGGCTCTATGTCCCCTGAAGAAAGAAAAGATTTTGGTAAATTAGTCAATGACGCGAAGACTCGCATCAGCGAAGCTCTTAACAAGAAGCAACAAGAGATTGCCAATATTGAATTATCAAAACAATTAGAAAGTGAAAAAATCGATATCTCTCTTCCAGGTAAGAAAGTGGAGTTGGGTGGCAAAAACCCATTCTATATCATACAAGATGAGATGATTGAAATCTTTACTGGCATGGGCTTTTCCGTTGCTAGTGGACCAGAAGTGGAAAGCGATTTATTCAACTTCGAACTTTTAAATATTCCAAAAGATCACCCTGCTCGTGATATGCAAGATACATTCTATATCGATAATAATACATTATTAAGAACCCATACTTCTCCAGTGCAAGCCCATACGATGCAAGAAGCGAAAGGTCAACCTGTGAAGATCATCTGCCCAGGTAAGACATATCGTCGCGATAACGATGATGCTTTCCATTCCCATCAATTCGCCCAAGTGGAAGGTTTGTTAATTGATAAGGATATCAACATTGGACACTTAAAAGCTTTGCTTTCCTTATTCGCTAAAAAGATGCTTGGTGAAAAGAGAGAAATTCGTTTAAGAAGTTCTTACTTCCCATTTACTGAACCAAGCGTAGAAGTGGATATCTCTTGCTTCAACTGCGGTGGTAAGGGTTGCTCGATGTGTAAAGGCACCGGGTGGATTGAAATCCTTGGTGGTGGTATGGTCCATCCAAATGTCTTAAAGATGAACGGTTATGATCCGGAAGTGTATTCTGGATTAGCCTTTGGTATCGGTATTGAAAGAGTCGCGATGCTTAGATACGGCATCGACGATATTCGTAAATTATATACAAACGACGTGAGATTCTTGCGTCAATTTGAAAAGAAAGCCTAAGGAGGAATAGACCATGTTAGTATCAGTTAAGAAATTAAATGAATATGTTGATATCAAAGATATCAGTGTTGCTTCCTTAGCCAAGGGCTTAACATTTGCTGGAGTGGAAGTAGAAGAATGCGTCACTTTAGCAAGCGGTACGAATTTAGTGATTGGGGAAATCATTTCTTGTGTCAATCATCCAGATAGTGATCACCTCCACGTTCTCAATGTAAATTTAGGGGAGAAATATGGGGTTAATCAAATTGTATGTGGCGCGCCCAACGCGCGAACTGGCCTAAAAGTCATCGTCGCTCGTCCTGGGGCAAAATTACC